>ERZ773114.436-NODE-436-length-51844-cov-5.674525_pt1 | contig 51844 bp, 39 predicted proteins | sample MGYA00580564_ERZ773114 | MGnify/ENA primary metagenome ERZ773114 (study PRJEB29015, sample SAMEA2737836) | human gut metagenome | biome: human gut; feature: human-associated habitat; material: faeces | place: China | collected 2012 ... | reverse complement strand
CAGTATCTAAGAAGAAACTTTCTAAGGGTTCTGCTACAGTTACCGTAAAAGGTAAGAAGAAAGGTAGCACAAAAGTAACTGTTAAGATTGGTAAGAAGTCCGCTAAAGTAACTGTCAAGGTTAAATAATTAAATTACTGGTCTTATAAGATAATTTTTGGATGAGGACATTGCAGCTTGCTGCAATGTCCTTTTCTTTGTGCTTTTGTAGATGGTCAAAATGTGGTTCTTTGTTTCTGTTTTTGCGGCTCTTTGTCAACGGTTGAGGGAACTGAAATTATAATCGGAGAAATATCATAAAAAGATGTTTCTCCGATTTTTTGATGTCTAGAGAATACTATTTTTTGTTAAAATGTTTTTTTACATTGGACAATATTTACAAAAAAAATGTAGGAAAATGCCAATAAATATACCACAAAAAAGATATAAAGTATTGTAAAATAGTAAAAATACACAAAAACACGTTGCAAGTATTTGAAAAAATGCTATAATATAAACAATATTGCATACAAAATGTATGCAATTATTACAAACGGAAGGAGGCTGTAGTGTAAAAAATCGGCAGTTATTAAGACTGTCCAACAAAAAAATGGAGGAACGAGTATGAGATTAAAGAAATTAATTTCGTGTGTATTGTCAGCAGCTATGTTACTTACGATGACATCAATGCCTGTAAAAGCTGCGGATGTAGCAGATACAGAAGCTGCTCATCAGTTAGAGTCACCGACATACATTACGAACATAACAGGACCGGAGTTGGTCAAAGCAGGAATGGACGAGACAAAACTGCAGGCATTGATCGACAATGGCGGCGGAAAAGTAACAGCATATGTACATATGGGAAAAGCAGATGCTTACTCATGGATGATAGCAAGAAGTGGATCTGTCAATGCATTTAGTGCAGATCATCTGACAAGTGACAGCTATATCGGTTCTGAATCCGGTGTTACGGTTGATGAAGCAAATAAGCAGGGTATAGGCGCATCGAACAAATATCTGCGTGCGGCAAAATGTACAAAACAAAGTAGCGGTAATTATATCCAGATCAATCAGGATGAAGAGCCGATTGGATCTGCAGCAACAGGAAACTATGAATTCCCGGCTTGCGGTATTACAACTTCTAAGATTCAGAAAGTAGTAAACTTCTCACTTTCTATTGCAATCAATACAACCAACACAGAAGCAACTCCTCTTGGATTTATCTTTAGTGATGGTACAAGCGTAACATTGAATACAGATGGTACGATCGCGGGCGTAAATGACTTTAAGAAACCTGTTTGTGAAAGTGCTGCATTAGAGTCCGGTGCTGTCTCACCTGCACGTACACCGATGATTCAGATGACTGCAGCAGATGCACGTAAAAACTTAAAGAAATCAATTGATTATCTGAAGGCAATGGACACAAGCAGATATCAGGATTCTTCTGTAAGCGATCTGCAAAAAGCCCTTACTACTGCCCAGGCTGCATATGATGTGACAGATAGCAAGAACTCTGTATATATCGCAGCAAGAAATGCACTGGAAAAGGTACATTGTAATATGCTTTTTAAGGATAGTACAGAAGCTGCTAATCCAAAAGAGTTCCGTGTACTTTCAAAAGATGAAGTTATTGACGAGATGGGTGTCGGTACAAATCTTGGTAATACATTAGATGGCCATTCGGGATTTACACCAAGTGAGACATCATGGCAGGGACAGGTTACAACTAAGAAATATATGAAGGCACTTCATGATGCCGGATATAATACGGTTCGTATTCCGGTCACCTGGGGTAACATGATCAATGATGACGGTTCGATCAAAGAAGTCTGGATGAGCCGTGTTCAGGAAATCGTAGATTACTGTATTTCGCAAGATATGTATGTGATCTTAAATGTTCATCATGATGATGTAGCAAAAGATGGCGGATGGCTTGATGTTGGATCTGATGATATCGATGCTATCGAGTACAAATACGAATTAGTATGGAAGACCATTGCAAATCGCTTTAAAGATTATGACGAGCATCTGATCTTTGAATCAATGAACGAAGTATCTTGTATGGATTATGATGAAAGCATGAAGAATTCAGCAGATGCTACAAACTTTGACAGACCGATCATTATGAACTTTAACCAGTTATTTGTGAACGCAGTTCGTTCTACAGGATCAAATAACACAAAACGTTGGCTGACAGCTGTAGATCATTATGCATCTACCGGTACAGCAAGTGACTTCAAAATGCCAACAGATTACTATAACAAGGATAACCCAAGATTAATGTTTGCTGCACATAGATATTCTAAGTCTACAAACGTATCTTGGACTTATGCGGAAGCTACAGAAATGGTTTCACAGTTAAAGAGTATGTACAAGAAGTTTGGTTCGGATTATCCAATGTATCTTGGTGAATACGGTACGAGAAACCAGAAATTAAGTGGTTCTAAGACGGGATACAATGATGTAGAAAGAGCATGGTATTCTGAAATCATCAACAGAGCATGTCAGGTAAATGGCATTGTTCCTTGTGTGTGGGATCAGGGATATGGTAAAGATGATGATCCTTTGACTAAGACAGGTATCTTCTCATTCTGGAATCGTGATGAAGCAAAGCCAATCTATAAGACAATTACAGATGGTATGGCAAGAGGTACTTTGTTAAAGGCAACTACAAAGAATAAATCAGGTGATTATTCTGATATTGAGAAAGATCCTACGATTACAGAGATTACAGATCTTACACCAAGTAAGACAGAAGTTTCTCTTACTATGGGTGAAAGAGAGACAGTAACAGCAACAGCAGCACCGGATTCTACAAATGATGTCGTTGTATGGAGTACAGATGATGACAGTATTGCTACTGTATACAAAGGTGCAATTCATGCTAAGAATGTTGGTACAACAACAGTTCATGTATCATCATTAAGTGGATCTAAGACAGCAGATATTACAGTAAAGGTTTCAAGACCGGCTAAGAGTGAGACATCTGCTACAGAGATTAAGACAGATAAGGATTCTTACACGGTTAAGATAGGACAGAGCGAAAGCATTGCTACAACAGTAGCTCCTGCAAATACAACAGATACACTTTCTTTCAAATCATCTGATGAAAGTGTTGCTACTGTAAGCGAATATGGTGTGATCACAGCAGTTGCAGTCGGTAAGACATATATTACCATTACTGCTGCAAGTGGCCTTACAAAGACGGTTCCTGTAGAAGTAAAAGAATTAGTAGATCCAACGAAAGCAAATATGGCTATCAATGTTTACTATAATAGTGCGGGAACAGATGGAAATTACAATACGATCGAGTATGGTGCTCCTGTAGAAGTAAGCGGTAACGGACAGTATACAGCTACATTTGATCTGTCTAAGGATCTTACAGCAGCAGGCAAGAAAGCCGGCATCACAACGATCAATAGTGTAACAGCTATTTATTTACAGGATTATGATGTTACAGTCGGAAATCTTGCCAGATCTAACATTAAGAAAGGTAAGATCAAATGGGATAAGATCACTGTAAATGATACAGAGATGACAATCACAAAGAATGGTAGTGATTCTACCGGAAAATCTATGATGAATGGTACAAAGATTGATACAGGTACACCGATCAATGGATGGGATGGATCAGATATTGATGGTATTACTGTAGATTCTAAGACACATGCAGCAAGTTTTTCGACAATCAAAGATCCTACAAAGATCACAATTACATTTACTTTAGCAAATGTAGTCTTTAGAACAATTACTTCTTCCAAAGTAGATGCTACAGATATCACAAGTAAAGAAGATGAAGCATTCAAGATGAATGCTGTTGGAGATCAGAAAGATCTTGCGGTCAATGTAGCACCGGCAGATGCAACTTCTAAAGTTACATTTGTATCAAGCGATGAGTCAGTGGTAAGTGTAGATAATACTGCAATAGCTCCTACAGCCGGTATTGCTACAGCTAAGCTTACAGCAGTAAGTGCAGGAAAAGCAACGGTAACGGCGTATACAAGTAATGGATTAAGTAAGAAGTTTACTGTTTACGTTGCAAAGGACATTGAGCAGGAACCAACAGTAACACCTTCTCCTGAACCAACAGTAACACCTTCTCCTGAACCAACAGTTTCGCCAAGTGCAGCACCTTCTACGGCACCAAGTAATCAGCCTGACCAGACGGGTACCACACCAACTATTCGACCTACACAGACGCCTGTTGTAAAACCTACAGCAAAGCCTGTTGTAGCGAAGAAGAATGTATGCAAAAAGGTAAAAGCTAAGAAAGCAAAAGTAACTGTAAAGAAGGGTAAGAAAGTAACTCTCAATTTTGCTGTAACAGCCGCAAAGAAAAATGCTAAGACAACAGATAAGATGACAGTTTCTGTAAAGAACAAGAAGATTGTTTCTGTTACAAAGAAGAGTCTTGCTAAGAAAAAAGCTACTGTTACGATCAAGGCAAAGAAGAAGGGCAGCACAAAAGTAACTGTTAAAATTGGTAAGAAATCAGCCAAAGTTACTGTAAAAGTAAAATAAGATAAACTGTGACTGGAAAAGTCGTATTTGAAAAAGTTACGATTAGAAAAGTCATACTTAGAAACAATATGATCGGAAAAGCGGTGCTTAAAAAGCTTCGGTTTTATCACCGGGTTACCGTATGATCTGATCAGAACAAAAAACACCGACAGGAATGTAACTTGCCGGTGTTTTTGTTTTCTGCAAATGCTTGATAGAATTAATGCCATGTTTTGTTTTCAGTAAATGTTTTATAAACTTAATGTCATGCTTTGTTTTTTGCAAATGTCTTACAGAGTTAATATCATGCTTTGTATAAAATATATGTTATATACATCTGAATTATTGCTTTTTTGTATAGGTTTGATTTTTAGGATTATATATCCAACTGCTTTTACTTTACTGTTTTTTCTTGATTGTTTTCTTTTCTTTAACGGTACATATAAGCGTCTTTTTTCGATTACCGGCCTTGATCTGTATTTTTGTTTTGCCAATTTGTTTGCTATGGATAGAAAAAGTAATCTTTTTAGCACTAACTTTACAATTCTTGATCGTTGCAACAGATCGCTTCGAAGAAGTGACGTGAATCAGATCGGTTGTTTTTTTCTTATTGTTTTCATTTTTTATTGGAATGGATATCCTTTTGTTTTTTCTCTTTTTTAATGTCAATTGCTTTTTAGAATAAGAAATTTTTTTTACTTTATTTTCTACTATTACGAGCAAAGTTTTCTTATGAGAACCAAGCGTTAATGTAATGGTAGCAGAGCTTCCTTTGGCAGCTGAAGTAGGGATTGTGATTTTTAATTTCTGCCGCTGTAAGGAGGCAATAGCAGTTTTTTTGTTAGAAGAGCGGACATTAGGAGTAGCAGAAGCATTATATGTTAAGTAATATGTGTTGCCGGGTTTGGCAAGAAGCTTACTTTTGGTCAAAGATAAAATATCGGCTATTTTGATCTCATTAGGATTTGGTGTCTCGAAATCAGTTGGTTCCGGTGTGCTGATCGCACTGTTTGTTGCAGGAATTGCATTTATAAAATCCAGTGTGGCGGTACTGTTTGTTGCATTAGATGTAGTTGGTGTAATGGATGTATTTGCAGCTGTAAAAGCTTTTGCTGCAATTGATACATTTACAACAGAAGCAGACATTGCTTTTGAAGTATTTGAGATACTTCCTGTACATAATAAAGATATAGTAAGTATACCGGCTGCAACCGGGTAATGTATAAAGTTCTTTTTCATAATGTTTGTAGTCATCCTGCTATTAGAAAAAGCAAGATGGTAACTCCTTCCTATTTAATTAATTCAAAATTCAAAAATTTGTATTGTTAAAAATCTGATATCAAATGTTGTACTACCTTTTCAAAATCGAAAAAAAGATCAATATATTTATTTACAATGGTATTACAATGTTCTTTTACAATTTCGCAATCATAATCATGGGTTAGTTCATTTCTAACTTTAAGCATTTTCATCCATGCATCATCGGAAATCAGATCTGCTTTGTAAGCTTCTCTTAAAACTTCTCTTGGAGAGCCTGCCACAAAGCCGGTAATCTGATAATATTGTATTAAAATGTCTTTCATTACTTTCCATGCCAGATCAAAGGTTATGCTGAATTTTGCACCCGTTCCACTAAGTACAAAAGAATCAGAAAGATCTCGCTGCTTCGCTTCAGCTAAGGCATTAAGAGAATTACAAAAAGATTGATAACGTTTCTTAAATTTTTCGTCCATATTGTTTGATATCCTCCAATAATAATTGATTTTTACAATGATCGATATCGAGCAGATCGACACTGTAAAGTGTAGGCAGATTTTCTACTTTTTCTACAAGAGTGTCAAAATCTTTTACACCGGATATTGCGATGTCAATATCGCTTCGCTCTCTTGCACATCCTTTGGCTCTTGAGCCGTATAAGATTATTTCCGTTGCACCAAATTGTTTGCTTAATTTGGCAACTTCTGCGATTACTTCTTCAACTTTCAAATGATCACCTTCTTCTATCATCAATCTTTTAATCCATATCCTATCCTATACTATCATTACATTGAAAAAATAGCAAAAAAATGTTAAAAGTGTGTCAAAAATCCCCATAATGTAGAAAAGTTATGTTATAATGAAACATGCAAAAGAAAAGGGAGCGACTGCGAAGCAGGCATTTCCTTTTCGTGCATGTTTCAACGAGCAAATGTTTCTGCGAAGCAGAAAGGGGAGCTCAGAAAGAGCGGATTTGCGAGTCTGTCTAGTGCAAAAGAAAAGGGAGCGACTGCGAAGCAGGCATTTCCTTTTCATGCATGTTTCAACGAGCAAATATTTCTGCGAAGCAGAAAGGGGAGCTCAGAAAGAGCGGATTTGCGAGTCTAAAGTAGAATTCAAGAGATAATCTTTCGAAAGGAAAGGGGACTTTTTATGAGAAAAAATCTTATGAAAATATTTTGTACAGTCGTTGTATCGTCGTTTGTCGTAACAGGTGCTTTTGGAAGCAGCTCATGGAATATGAAGAAGGCATTGGCTGAGGATTCTTCGGACGCAGATGATACTGATGCTGAAGAAGAGGACGACGATGAGGATGATGAAGAGGATGTCGAAGTAGATATTTCAAAGTGTAAAGTGACTTTTGATGAAGATACACATCCTTACACCGGTAAAGCAGTAAAACCGGAGTTTACGGTTTCTTATGTGGATGAAGATGGAGATGATGTAGACCTTGAGGAGGGTGAGGATTATTCTGTCACATATTCTAATAACCGTAAGGTTTCTAAAAATGCAAAGATTAAGATCAAAGGAATAACGGATAATTGCACAGGAACGCTGGTGAAGACATTTACCATTTCAAAAGCAAAACAGAAGATTACAGCCAAAAACGTATCGGTATCATTAAGCAAAAAGAGTGTTAATCTTAAAGCGAAATGTTCTACGGGAACATTAAAGTATAAAAGCAGTAATACCGGTGTGGCAGTAGTAGACAGCAATGGAAAACTGAATTTGAAAAAGAAAGGTAAAACAATTATTACGATCAAAGCTAAAGCAAGCAGAAACTATAAAGCAGCAAAGAAGAAAATTACGGTTACAGTAAAATAATCCTGCTTAAAAAATAAAACAAAGAGGACAACGTGTTAATAAACATTGTCCTCTTTATTTTATGAAATAGGTAACTGTTCATATAGTAGTGGTGCATATAGTAAAGCACTGGCTTTTGCATTTTTATGGAAATAGTTGCCTATAAATTATTTCGATTCGATTGGTTCATAGCCATCCGGAATTGTGATGTTTAAAGCTTTTGCATTTTCTGCGTTATACATTTTTGTAAGCTTTTTAGCAAACTGTACTTCCATGTCGCCGGCTTTCTTTTTGTTCTTTAAAATATCGTAAGCCATTTCACCGGTCTGACAGCCAAGGTTATAGTAATCAATAGAAAGCGTTGCAACACCGGCTGCACAGATTCCCTTTTCGCCTGCGATCATTGGAATACCTGCCGGGATAGCGACATTTTTGATCGTGTTGACACTGGAAGCCATTGTATTATCAGTAGGAACGTAAAGAACATCGCATTCGTCGCAGGCTGTTGTTGTAACAGACTGGATTTCGTTGGAATCAGCTGCAGTATATTCTTTATATGCAATACCATCTTTCTTTAACGCCTCTTGCATTAATTTAGACTGATAAGCTGAATTAGGTTCTGAAGAACAGTAGAGAATACCGACTTTCTTTGCATTTGGAATGATTTCTTTTAATATTGCTTCCTGCTGGTCGATCGGAGCGAGGTCGGAAGTTCCTGATACATTTGTGCCGGTCTTGCCTTTCCAGTCTTTGATGTTTAATGCAGTAGCATAATCTGATACAGAGGTGCCGAGAATTGGAATATCAGCAGTTGCCTGAGTAGCTGCCTGAAGAGCTCCTGTGGCATTTGCAAGGATCAGATCTACATTGCTCGTTACGAAACCATTACAGATTGTAGAGCAGTTTGTAGATTCACCCTGAGCATTTTGCTCATCAAATTCTACATTATCCTTACCAAGTTTCTTTGTCAGTGTATCTTTAAATCCCTTTGTAGCAGCGTCTAATGCTTCATGCTCCATAAGCTGACAGATACCAATGGTATACTTCTTAGAAGAAGAACCATTTGAACCACAGCCCGTCAGGGAAGCAACTAAAGCGGTTGCTGTCAGAATAGATACGATTTTCTTTGAAATTTTCATAAATCCTCCTTATGTTTGCGTTTCAATGTGTCATTCCTATTATAGTGGTGGAAAAAAGAGGTGTCAAGAAAAACGGAATGCGGGGGGAGATTTGTATGAAAAATGGAATGTGAGGGATATTTGAAAGGAAAATTGTCAGAGATACAAAAATAATGTTGCTGGAGGTAAAAAGGCAATATTGTTAGGCATACAAAGGTTATGTTGCCGGGAATATAAACACAATGTGAGAGAATAACATTGTTCAAATGTGAGTGTATCCGATCACGCTGAAAAATGAATATTTTTATGAAAATCCGACTATTTTTGGGGAATTGACGGAAGTAAAAAAATAAATTAAGATAGCACGTAGTACATAGATTTTAAATGTATCTTATATTTCGAAATCAGTATGTCAGAGATAGGAAAAAAATTGGAGTAAAACTACAGGGAAGAAAAGGAAGAGAATATGTATAAAGATTATAAAAATACACCTTTATGGAATAGTGGGCTTTCGGAAGAAGAAAGATTACAATATCTGTTGCGGGAATTGACATTAGATGAAAAATTTGCCTGTCTCGGTACAGGAAATCCGGCGGTTGAAAGACTTGGGATTCCTGCCTTTGGTGTAGGCGGAGAGGGTGCTCATGGAGTACAGGCCCGTCATGACCAAAGTTATGATAAAGGAGAACCGGTTGCAACGACGATCTTTCCAAATCCGATCGGTATGAGTGCATCATGGGATCGTGAGTTGATCAAAGAAGCCGGTATCGTTGTGGGAACAGAAGCCAGAGCATTATATGAAGAAGGACTTCATGGAAGTCTGAGTCTGTGGGCACCGACAGTAGATATGGAACGCGATCCACGATGGGGAAGGACAGAAGAAGGTTATGGGGAAGATCCGTATCTGACAGCAGAAATGGCAGGTGCTTATGTGGAAGGTATGCAAGGAGAGCATCCGCATTATTTGCGCTGTGGTGCTACATTGAAACATTATTATGCGAATAATGTAGAGCAGGGAAGAACCTATATTTCAAGTTCTGTAGATCTGAGAAATAAATATGAATATTATTTAGAACCGTTTCGCAAAGTGATCACAGAACATCATGTCGAAGGAATGATGACAGCATACAATGAGATCAATGGAATACCATGTATGTTGTTGGATAATGATATTAAGCTGGCAAAGAGCTGGGGACTTGGCCATGTGGTCAGCGATGGCGGTGATGTCAACCAGACAGTACATTTTCATAAATATTTTAAACGTCATTCGGAAACAGTAGCGGCAGGCTTAAAAGCAGGAATGGACTGTTTTACGGATGATATTGAAATGGTTGAAGCTGCGGCAAGAGAAGCTTATGAACACCATATGATACAGATGGAAGATATCGATAAAGCTCTTTACCGGTATTTTCGGGTTATGCTTCGACTGGGCTTTTTTGACCGTGGGGGACGCAATCCGTATGAGCAGATTACAATGGAAGAAGTTGGTACAGCTCAAAGTCAGAAGGTTGCGCGCGATATCACGGCAGAATCCGTTGTGATGGTCAAAAATGACGGAATCTTACCATTAGGAGCACAAAAAGCAGCAGAAGATCATTGCAATCTGTTATCGCAGGATAGTGGCGATAACGTGTATTCATCTCTCCAAAGCTATGATGTATCACAGAGATTGCACACGGAAAGAAAAAATGTAAAATCCAAGCTTGCTGTGATCGGACCGTTAAGTGATGTATGGTATAAGGATTGGTATTCCGGTGTGCCGCCATATTTCGTAACACCTCTGGACGGTGTGAAAAATGCATTGCAACCGGAATCACTGAACAGCCGGATTTCTGGAAAACAAAGTGTAACGGAGGGAAAACGGAACAGCCAGTCAAGTGAATTACAAGGTGTAACAGATGAAAGCCGGAATAGTCGGCTACAAGAATTACAAGGTGCAGCAGATGAAAGCTTGAATAGCCGGATCTATGAATTGCATAGTGCAGTCAGTGGAAATGCTACAGTCAGAATCAAGGTTTCTACAGGTGTAGAAGAAAATGTATATCTGGGATTGCAGCCGGATGGAAAAAGCATTGGACTTGTTTCGAAAGAAGCTGCAGAATCGTTTATCCTGACAGACTGGGGTGATGGCAAAGTAACTTTGCGTGCAAAGAGTAATGGACTTTTGCTGACAACGCAGGATGATGAGTCGATCGGTGAAAAGGGCGATATTCTGGCAGCCCAAGAAGAAGCATTCGGATGGTTTGTCAAAGAAATTTTTTATATAGAGAAAAAACAGGATTCGTATGCAAATACTTTTGCAGCTTCCATACAAAAATCGGATGCATTTGCTGAGAATGAAAATGTAGAACGGCCGGATGCATTTGCTGAGAATGAAAATGCAAAACAGCCGGATGTGTTTGCTGAATATGAAAATGCAAAACAGCCAGTTGCATTTTCATTAAAAACATGGGATCAGCAGGGAATTTCCATTGATGAAAAAGGTGCATTGCGAAAGGATAGAAAGGCAATCGGTCTGTCTGTTAAAATAGAAGTTGTAGAGGATGGGATTGCGCAGGCTGCTATAGCTGCGAAAGAAGCAGATACCGTATTGCTTTTCCTTGGCGCAAATCCAATGATCACTTGCAAAGAAGAAATTGACAGAACCCATATTATGCTGCCGGATACACAGCAAAAGCTTTTAGAAGAAGTTTGCAAAGTCAACAGTAATGTGATCCTGGTCTTGATCAGCAGCGTACCATATGATCTTCGTATGGCACAGAATTGTGAAAATGTAAGAGCGATTCTGCTTTGCGCAGAGGGATCGATGGAACTTGGCAATGCTGTTATGGATGTGATCACCGGAAAGAAAAGCGTAGCCGGCCGTTTGCCAATGACATGGTACGGTTCTTTAGAAAGATTCCCGGATATCAACGATTACGATATCATTCAAAAGGGAAGAACGTATCAATATTATGAGGGCAAGGCATTATATCCGTTTGGCTATGGCTTAACATATAGCGAGATGGAATATAGCGGACTGACAGTACAGTTAAAAGATTATACGAAACTTTTGGTTCAGGCAGAAGTTTCTAATATAGGGAAGTATTGTTCGGATGAAGTGGTACAGCTTTATATCCGAAAGAAAGATTCCACTGTAAAAAGACCATTTTGCCAATTAAAAGGCTTTGAACGGTTAAAGGATTTAAAACCGGGTGAGAAGCGTAATGTTTCGTTTACTGTACCATTGGAAGAATTAAAATATTACGATGTGATCGCAAAAGAAAAGTTACTTGAACCCGGTGAATATGAGATCATGCTGGGACGTTCCAGCAAAGATATCCGCCAGTCACAAAGTATAGTGTTAAATGGAACGAAAAGGCCTTGTCGCGATGGCTTTGCAACGAATGAATCAGAATGTTTTGACAGGGCACTTCATTATGTATTATGTTCCGGTCACCTCGGATATACAGCGGTTTGTACAAAGAATGAGTCAGATACGATTATTCTGGATTATGAAAAAGTATATCTTTCTCATAAAGCAAAAGGGATTGTTTTGGATTTTTGGAAAGAACATACCTGTGACGTTGAAATCTTTATTGATGGAAAAAAAGTTGGGAAAACACATATTTCTGCACCCGAAAAGGAAGAAGAAAAACAGTTAGAAGCCGGAGAAGCAAATGGCGATGGTGCATTTGATTTTCACCAGAACTGGATCACACAAAGGCGCGAAATTGGTTTTTGTGAAATAGAGATTCCTTTGTGTGATGTTCCGGTTGATAAAGAATTTACATTGACTGTTTCGTGGAAAGGCAGAGGAAAAACTTGCACTTGGCGATTTGTCAACGATTAGATTAGTAGCTTCGGATCTTTCCGCTTTTACCAAATGAAACTTTACCAAGTGATTTGCTGTAGCGGTTGACGCGCTGAATGATCTTTGTTGCTTTTTTGCCTGTAGCCGGTGTTGGCTGGTAGTTATTGATTCCGCTTGATGAAGATACACTGCAAGGGATGATCTTAATGCGATTGGTTTTCTTTAATGTATCATTTTGGAAAACAAATGTCTGCTGATAGATCATGGTATCTTTGTCCGGTGGGTTGGTATTGCCGCCAAAACAGAAATTTGCAAGACTGTATACGATATAAGCACTCTTGTATCTTTCAATTCCCTGCAGAACGTGCGGGTGATGACCGAGTACCAGATTAGCACCATGATCGATCGCATAATGCGCTAACGTTTTCTGGTCTGCATTTGGCGTATACGTTCTTTCGATTCCACAATGCATGCTGACAATGATCAGGTCAGCTTTTTGCTTTTTCAATTTGTGGAGACCGCTTTTGATATAATTTTTGCTTGATGAAACACCGTCCAGCCCATTAACGGCGACCATGCCGATCTTTTTGCCTTTTGTTTGATAAATGGTTGTTTTACCATAAGAAGCAAAAGGCATTTTTTGTTTTCGAAATGTTTTGATCGTGTCCCGGTAACTGCCCTCGCCATAGTCCCGGCAATGGTTGTTGGCAAAAGATACGGATTCTACAGATCCCTTTTGTAAAATTTTCAAATAGGAAGCATTTCCTTTGAACGCAAATGTTTTCGGAGCACGGGTAGTCCGGTTTGTCAATGTGCCTTCGAAATTAACAAGTGTCATGTCATCTCTTTTAAAAATAGGCTTTACTTTCTTTAAAAAGTATGACGGATTTTTCTTCTCACGGTATTTCGCATAGAAATTGACACTTGCCGGAGATTTGATATCAGAGCCTAACGTGCAATCGCCTGCAGCACTTATCGTAATTTTGGTAAGTGAAGATTTTGAGGATGTTCGGCGGCTTTTTTTCGTAGTCTGGGTTGTTTTAGCTGATGCAGAACTGCCTTTATGTGTGGTCTGAGCTGTTTTGGCTGATGTAGAACTGCCTTTGCGTATGGTTTGAGTCGTTTTGGTTGATGCAGAACTATCTTTGCGTGCGGTTTGAGTCGTTTCAGATGATGCAGAACTGTTTTTTTGAGTGGCAGTTGGTGTTGCATGAACTGCACAAATTGGTGCTGCAATAATACTTCCTGCAATAAGAAAGGATGTCAACCGCGTTAAAACTGTTTTTTTGTTTTGGGTAATTTTTTTTCTCATAACTTCCTCCTGAGTAGTAATATGTACTCTCGGTATTTTCTCAAAATAAATCCTTTCGGATGGATTTCCGATATGGTAACTCTAAAATCCATTTCGAAATTTTTCAATCAGAAGATTTTGAGAGTACATTGATTTTTGCCTGAAAATTGATCTGACAAATGAAAGAGCAAATCCGCTCTTGCAGAGCTTACTTTTCTGCTGCGCAGAAATATTTGCTCGTTGAAACATGCAAGAAAAGGAAATGTCTGCTGCGCAGCCGCTCCCTTTTCTTTTGCATGTTTCATTATAACACAACAAATATAGTAATTATACGATAATTTTATAGCGATTGAAATGAGAGAAGGTTGATTTGGATCGCTTTGATTTTGTTTTCTGTGAAAATGCCATGAAATAATTGAAAAAATACGAAAAAACACTTTTCACATGAATAGATTGTATGTTATACTAATTCATAGCGACATGGTAGAGGGGCGTATTGCGTCCATAATCAATCTGCTAAAGTCAAAGGTACGATTCGTGCAATTTCCTGCTTGCGGGGAACTACACGGGTGTCGTCAATTTATTACATTTCTAGGAGGTAAATTATCAATGGCAAACAAATGGGTATATTTGTTCAGTGAAGGTAATGCTAACATGCGTGAACTTCTTGGTGGTAAAGGTGCAAACCTTGCTGAAATGACTTCTTTAGGTCTTCCTGTACCACAGGGATTCACAATTACAACAGAAGCTTGTACACAGTATTATGAGGATGGAAGACAGATCAACGATGAAATCCAGGCTCAGATTACTGAATACATCGGAAAGATGGAAGAGATCACAGGTAAGAAGTTTGGTGACAAGGAAAATCCACTTCTTGTATCTGTTCGTTCAGGTGCTCGTGCTTCTATGCCAGGTATGATGGATACTATCCTTAACCTTGGTCTTAACGAGACAGTAGTAGAGACAATCGCTGCTAAGTCTGGTAACCCACGTTGGGCTTGGGACTGCTACAGAAGATTCATCCAGATGTACTCTGATGTAGTTATGGAAGTTGGTAAGAAATATTTCGAAGAGCTTATCGACAAGATGAAAGCTGACAGAGGCGTATCTCAGGACGTTGATCTTACTGCTGATGATCTTAAAGAATTAGCCGGTCAGTTCAAAGCTGAGTACAAAGAGAAATTAGGTGAGGATTTCCCAGATGATCCTAAGGAGCAGTTAATGGGAGCTATCAAAGCTGTATTCCGTTCTTGGGACAACCCTCGTGCAAATGTATATCGTCGTGACAACGACATCCCTTACTCATGGGGTACTGCTGTAAACGTACAGTCTATGGCATTTGGTAATATGGGTGATAACTGTGGTACTGGTGTTGCATTTACTCGTGACCCTGCTACAGGTGAGAAGAAGCTTATGGGTGAGTTCTTAAAGAACGCTCAGGGTGAAGACGTAGTTGCCGGTGTTCGTACTCCGATGCCAATCGCACAGATGGAGCAGGAATTCCCAGAGGCATTTGCTGAATTCAAGAAAGTTTGTGAAACATTAGAGAAACATTACAGAGATATGCAGGATATGGAATTTACTGTAGAAGACAGAAAGCTCTATATGCTTCAGACTCGTAATGGTAAGAGAACAGCTCAGGCTGCTCTTAAGATCGCTTGTGACCTTGTTGATGAAGGTGCAAGAACAGAAGAAGAAGCTGTTGCAATGATCGATCCTCGTAACTTAGATACACTTCTTCATCCACAGTTTGATGCGGCTGCATTAAAGGCTGCTACTCCTGTAGCTAAGGCACTTGGTGCTTCTCCTGGAGCTGCTTGTGGTAAAGTGGTATTTACAGCAGAAGACGCTGTAGAATGGGCTGCTCGTGGCGAGAAGGTTGTACTTGTTCGTCTTGAGACATCTCCTGAAGACATTACAGGTATGAAGTCTGCACAGGGTATCTTAACAGTTCGTGGTGGTATGACATCACACGCTGCCGTAGTTGCTCGTGGTATGGGTACATGCTGTGTATCTGGTTGTGGCGACATCGTAATGGACGAAGAAAACAAGAAATTTGAATTAGCTGGTAAGACATATACAGAAGGTTCTGAAATCTCTATTGATGGTACAACAGGTAACATCTATGATGGAATCATCCCTACTGTAGATGCTACAATCGCCGGTGAGTTCGGCCGCATCATGGCTTGGGCTGACAAATACAGAAAACTTAAAGTTCGTACAAATGCAGATACTCCTGCAGATGCTAAGAAAGCTCGCGAGCTTGGTGCTGAAGGTATCGGTCTTTGCCGTACAGAGCATATGTTCTTCGAGGAAGACAGAATTGCTGCTTTCCGTGAGATGATCTGCTCAGATACAGTAGAAGAAAGAGAAGAAGCTCTTGCTAAGATCCTTCCATATCAGCAGGGAGACTTCGAAGCTCTTTATGAAGCTCTTGAAGGTAACCCGGTTACAATTCGTTTCTTAGACCCACCTCTTCATGAATTCGTTCCTACAGAGGAAGCTGATATCGAGAAGTTAGCTAAGGCTAAGAATAAGAGCGTTGAAGAAATCAAAGCTATCATTGATTCACTTCACGAGTTCAATCCTATGATGGGACATCGTGGATGCCGTCTTGCAGTCACATATCCTGAAATTGCTAAGATGCAGACAAGCGCTGTTATCCGTGCAGCAATCAATGTTAAGAAGAAACATCCTGATTGGACAGTTGAGCCTGAGATCATGATTCCACTTGTTGGAGATATCAAAGAGCTTAAGGTAGTTAAGAAAGTTGTTGTTGAGACAGCAGATGCTGAAATCGCAGCAGCAGGCGTTGAAATGAAGTACGAAGTTGGTACAATGATCGAGATCCCAAGAGCTGCTCTTACAGCTGATCAGATCGCTACAGAGGCTGAGTTCTTCTGCTTCGGTACAAACGACTTAACACAGATGACATTTGGTTTCTCTCGTGATGATGCAGGTAAGTTCTTAGATGCTTACTATGATGCTAAGATCTTCGAGAGCGATCCATTTGCTAAGCTTGACCAGACTGGTGTTGGCCAGCTCATGGAAATGGCTGTAGAAAAAGGTAAGAAAGTTCGTCCATCACTTCACTGCGGTATCTGTGGTGAGCACGGTGGAGATCCTTCATCAGTTGAGTTCTGCCACAAGATCGGTTTGGATTATGTATCTTGCTCTCCATTCCGTGTGCCAATCGCACGTCTTGCAGCAGCACAGGCAGCTATCGCTGACAAGTAGGACATCGTAAAAGATAGTCTATTAGATTAAGTGAAATAATGAAGACCGTCAATACACTAAGATTAGTGCATTGGCGGTCTTTTGTATTGACACGCTACGACGGATGAAATATCATAATAACAGAAAAAGCAAAAGCAGAACTATTTGATTGCTTTATATGATCGGAAAATACAGACAATATTTTTGAATCAATGAAAATGAATCTAATCTAAACATACAAGGTGATCATAATGAACAAAACGAAAAAAGAAACAGCCTATTACCATCTTCCGGGCTTATTTGAATTTTATGAATTATATCGCAAATTTCTGGCATTGTTTTATGAGCACAGAGAATATTTTTATGACTGGTGCGAGATCGGTTCTATCTATGGTGCACCGGCAGATTGCCTGTGGGGAGGCGGACGTGCGGGCTTTGGAGAAGACCACGCACAGGATGTTCTTACTTTGATGCAAAAGTACGGGATTTCCGCCAGACTGACATTTAGCAATTCTTTGTTACGAGAGGCACATTTGTCGGATAAAAAGTGTAATACATTATGTGCATTATTTGAAAGTGGAATGCCAGATCAGGATTTTAGTTTCAATAAAGAAAATGGCGTGATCGTGCACTCGGATCTTCTGGTAGAATATTTGAAAAGAAATTATCCGAAGTTGTATCTGGTGTCTTCAACGACAAAAGTATTAACAGATTTCGATGCATTGATCGAGGAAGTAAACAGAAAAGATTTTCGTTATGTTGTGCCGGACTTTCGGTTAAATAAAGCATTTGACAGGCTGGCAGGTATGACAGAAGAACAAAAAGACAAAGTAGAATTTTTGGTAAATGAATGCTGTTATATTGGATGTACAGACAGAAAGAAATGTTATGAAGCAGTCAGCAGAAAGAATCTCGGAGAAAGAATACAGCATATATGCAATGCCCCGGAAGCTAAGAGTGGCTATCTTTTTTCAAAAGCAATGAAAAATCCATCGTTTATTGGCATAGAAGAGATAAAAAATAAATATCTGCCGATGGGATTTTCGAACTTTAAGATAGAAGGACGCAGTCTGGGCAGTGCCCTGGTACTGGAATTTTTGTTGTATTATATGACGAAATCGGAGTACCAGCTTCGTGTCAGAGAAGAAATCTATCTGGATAATATGCTGGATCTGTTTTAAAAATACAGGAGGGAGTAATCAGAGATGAAAATACAGTCAGTTGCAATTCTGGGAGCAGGGGCGGTCGGCTCTTATGTTATCTGGGGATTGTCACAAAAAGAAGAGATCGAATTAGGCGTTATTGCCGAGGGAGAAAGAAAGGAGCGTTTACAACAAAACGGCTGCAAGATCAATGGAAAAGTATATCGCCCGAATGTATGGACACCTAAGGAAGCGTGTGGTGTTGATCTGCTGATCGTTGCATTAAAATATGGTGCATTACCGGAAGCGATGGAAAGTATACACAAAGCAGTCGGTGAACATACCATTGTCATGAGTCTGATGAATGGTGTTGACAGTGAAGAACTGATCGCAAAGCGTATTGGCAAAGAAAAGTTATTATATTCTCTGATTAAAGTAGCTTCACATAAAGAAAATGATGAATATATTTTTGATCCGGCAACTACGATCGGTATTATTTTTGGAGAACAGACACAGCCATATCAGAGTGAACGTGTCAAAGCAGTCGGGGAGCTGTTTGAAAATACAGGGATACATTATCGTGTGACAGAAGATATTATGGAAGAAATCTGGAGCAAGTTCCGTCTAAATGTATGTAATAATCTGCCGCAGGCAATTCTGGGAGCCGGTGTGGGCTGTTATGAGGACAGCATTCATATGAATGCGATCAGAGAAGGACTTCGTCAGGAATTAGAAGCGATCGCACAGGCAAAAGGAATTGATCTTAGTAAAGTATCGGCTACATCTTTGCATGGAAGTGCAGTAAAAAAGAATGCACGTTTTTCGACATTGCAAGATCTGGATGCCGGTCGACACACTGAGATTGATATGTTTTCAAAAGCATTGGCAGATATGGGAAAGGAACTTGGAATTGCAACACCATACAACGAATTTACTTATCATATGATCAAAGCACTGGAAGAAAAGAATGACGGAATCTTTGACTATACAAATGACACAGAGGCAACCTGCTCGAAGTGATCATCGTTCAAAATACAAAATCAGAAAAATCGGTCAAAGCCGTTTTAGCAATGAAAAAGAAAATATATAAAAGCACAAAAAGCTATTTTTCAGAATGGAAATAAAATGTGTAAAACAAAGTTATTTTTAGAAATAAAATGTGATAAATCAAGGCAAGAGATTTTCAGAATGGAAAATAGATGGAGCAAACAACAGGCAGCGTCATTTGAACAAAATGAAAAATTAAAAAAGAAAACTAAGAAGAATCTATAAGGGGGGATGTGAAAAATCAACGATAAAGAAAAAGGAATCCATCAGAAAAAGAAGGGAGAAATAACATGAAGAATGGGGTTTATAAGAGAAAAAGTTTTGCTGTTCTGATTGTGGTTATCGCGATCCTGGCAGCATTTGGATGTGGCATTTTTGTTCGCACAACTTCAAAAAAGCAGACAAAGAAAAAAGAAAATAAGGTTGTAACATTACGACTGACAGGAGATGGGATTGACTGGATCGGTAAGCAAAATGGCTGGTTTGCCGACCTTTTGCTGGAACGTTTCGGCTGCAAATTAGACATTCGTCCGGCAATGGAATATAGCGATCCGTTAAAAGAAGCAGATATCATTTTATGGGACGGAATTGCCGAGCCTGATTATGTAAAGAAAAGCAGTGACTTAACAAATGTCAAGAAAAAAAGAGCGGACAGGTTTTGCCTTGCCGTGAATGCACATTCGAAACATAAAGACCTGGCAAACCGGTTTGTTGATTATCTGGATTCTCCAAAAGGAATGATGGAAATGCTTTATGGACCGGAAAAATCCTGCTGGTATTATAAGGATGGAAAAGCGTACCTTACAAATAACGGATATTCTTATATGGAAAATACATTATTGATGTATCCGGCAAAAAAAGCAAAACAGGATAGTTTTGCGATGGGATATCCACGTTTTATGTTTTTGCCATATGCAAGTAGTATGTTAGATCCGAATACAGGTGAAGCATATAACATTTTGCAAGTGAACAAAAGAAGATTGGAAACCGAAAAAGAAACGGAACAGCCGAAAAATAATTTAAAGATATGTTCTAATGTGAAGAAAATGCAGGTAAAATATGTCGGTGTCAATATGGATGAAATGGGGACAAAGGATCTGGATTCGGCACAGATTGCGACAGTAAAAAAATATTTTGATCGGATGTCGCTGAAAAAGAAAACATATAAAAAGGGTAAAAGTCCAAAAGATATACAAAAAGAGAGTATTGTTTATACAATGCAAGGTGGAAAATATAAAGAAGTGGTTTATTATCCGTTTAATCAATTTGCTGTTTCATTAGATGGAACATGGTATAGCGTCACGACAGATCAGGACAATCCGGAACCGATCAATGATCCGGCAGATGCATTTTTGATTGGTACGCAGAAAACAGGAACGCATTTTTATATTTACGGAAATGATTATGATATTTCCAAACAGGATGAAAATGTAGAGTATATTGAAGAAGGAATATCTGCCGGACGTTATGTGGTTGTAAAATGTCATTTAAAAAAGGGAAAATGTAATGAATATTTCATTTATGACCGCATTAAGAGAACGTTTATCTATGAATTTACCGGCAATTATTTTACGTGGTATCAAAATGATATCATGCATGGCTATTATGCAGATCAGAATACGATCTACAACTATGATGGAACGGTCTTTCAAAAGACAGATTGTAAAGAGGATGAGCGGATTGTTTATCTTGAACAGAAAAGTAAAAAGAAACTGAAATACTCGATCGCATCATGGAGTACCGGAGAAATTCGTGAAAGCAAATATGATCTTGTTCAAAAGACTGTACAGGAATGACGCGAGAAAAAACTTGCCAATTCATTCAAACGTTATGTATAATAACAATAGTTTTAACACAGTAAAAAAGAAAAGGAGATTAGAATATGAAGAAAACAAGATTTCAATTTAGTCTGGTTGCACTTCTTGCTCTTTTTGTTCTTTTTGGTGCATTTTCATCAAAGCCGGCAAAAGCAGCAGAAATCTACACAGGCAACAGTGATACGTTAGAAGGAGCAGTAAGCTGTCCTTTGGGATTAAACACAGAGTATTATACCACGTTAAAAGGATATACCGGTTATCTGAGTTTTGTTACACCGGCACAGGAAGGTTTTATCCGTGTTGAGTATAAGAATATTACAATGTCAGGCTGGAAATATTGCTATGTAAAGACAGCGGCAGGTGATACACTCGCATATGGTGACCGTTCTCAGGGAAACACAGCAAACTTTGAGTTAAAGAGTGAGACAGCCAATAACAATGGTGCTGCATTAGCTCCAAATACCAGATATTATATCCAGATCGGTCAGAATGACGAAACAGATATTAGCGGTAATGCCAAGATCACAGTACATTTTACAACAGATCTTAATTCTGATGGCAAAGCACAGGCTGAGACCGTTGCGTTGAATACACCGTATACAAGAAGCATTGATTCTACCGATTTAACGGATGAGGATTACTTTAAGTTTACTGCATTGACAAGTGGAATTCATCGTTTTACATTGACAAACACGACCGTAAATGCATGGTTAGATTATGAGATCCGCAAATGGAACACAGATGAACTTGTAAAAAATACGAACAATAATGATGTCAGAAGTGATATTTCTAATGGAAATACAGCAACACATGACATGATGTTAGAAGCCGGACAGACCTATTATCTGAAAGTATCGGAAAACAGAAGCGGTAATTATACTTTTATGATCAATAACCAGTCTGTTAAAAAGATTACGATGGTTTCTTCTAAAAACCTGCAGGTAGATCAGAGCTTTACATTAAATCCTGTCGTTTCACCATCGAATGCATTTAATCAGAATATTGAATATAAGAGCAGTAACGGTGATGTAGCAACGGTAAGCTCAGAAGGTGTAGTCAGAGCTTACAGACCGGGTAGTGCAGTGATCACGGCAACCGCAGAAGACGGAAGTAATGTCAGTGCAAAATGTACGATCTATGTATCACCATATGCACCGGGAACTCCATATCTGTCAAAAGCAACTTCTACTACGATCAAAATGACATGGAGCAGCGTATATAATGCAAGTGGATATTATATTTACAGAAAGAGCGGAAAATCTTGGAAGAAGATAGGCTCTACCAATAATGCGACATTCACGGTCAAGAAGTTAAAGAAAGCGACCGGATATCAGTTCCGTGTAGCGGCTTATAAGTCAATGGATGGTAAGAAGTATGTGTCCAAACTTTCGCAGACACTCTCTGTTGCAACGGCTCCGGGTAAATCAAAAGTAAGGAAGATCACCAAAAAAGCGAAAGATAAAGGCTGGTTTAGTGATACATACAGAGCGAAAGTACAGTGGAAGAAAGTCAAAGGTGCAAGTTACTATGAGCTGTATTATACAACACCGGGAAATTCTTATAAGTATCTGGCAGGAACGACTACAGGTACAAAAATAACGTTCGCAAGAAGCTATAGCCATGGTTATACAGGTTCTAAGAAAGTAAACTTCTATGTTGTAGCTGTTAAAAAATACAAAAATAATATCTCAAGATCAGGTTATTCAAAAAAGAAGAGTTACCGTATGCATTAATTAAAAATATTTAAAATGCGAACTCCTTTCGGAGTGAGTTTACAGTAAAGACTGTAAGTCACTTTGAAAGGAGTTTTTTATAGTGTAGAAAACGGATTGTATGGTAGTGGTGTATCAACAAGAATTGCTTTGCACTTTCTAGATAGGAAATTTTTTCGTTACCTGCACAGTAAAAATGATTCGCAAGGATGTAATTACTACACAAAGGAAGATGATATGATTTGTTTCGATATAAAAAACGAGTAAACGGAAATTTTTGGTGCAACGAGTAAACGGAATTTTTTGGCTTCTTTACATTATTCTATAAAATGTGGTAGCATGGAAAAGATAAAAAAGTCGGCAAATAAAGAAAAGAGGAACAAAATGAAGTTAGGAAAGAGTATAAAGAAATATCTGTTTTTTCTTTCTATGCTATGCATGCTTTTCATAATGACCGGTTGTGGAAAGGAAAGTCAGTTTACAAAGATAGACGATAAGTATAAAACGACAGTGCAGCAGGGCGTATCGGATGATGCGGATGCGACACCTGACAGTACGGATCCTTCTCAAACAGAGCAGACGATACAGCCTGACAGCACAAAAGAGCAGGAGGCAGACAAAAAAGGAAAGACAAAGAAAGAGAAAACCGCTACAAAGGATCAAAAGTCAAAAGACAATACAACAGACCAGACGGCTGATCCTAAAGCTTCTGAATCATCTCAGAAAGCCAGTGATTCGAAAAATAAAAACACGGCATTTGCAACAAAAAGTAAAAAAAATACCAGCAAAAAAAGCACATCAGCCAAAAAGAGTGCAGCAAATAAGAATACAAAATCCAATCGAACGACAAAAGATGCAAATAGTATAACGAACAATTCTTCTACACAAAATGCATCACAACAAGACAACGCCTCTTCCAAAGAGGAAACCAAAGATTCCGATCAAAAGAAAGATACGGTTACACCGACAGCAGCGCCACAGCCGGATACCTGCACGATTTCCATTGACTGTAAGACAATCCTTGCAAACAAGTCGAATCTGAAAAGTTCAAAAGTGAACTTTGTACCAGCCGATGGTTTGATCTTAAAGAATACAACTGTAGAATTGAAAAAAAATGATACGGTATATGATATCTTATCGCGTGTGTGCAAAAGCAAGAAGATCCATATGGATGCAAATTACACACCTGCATATAAGACATATTATGTTCGTGGTATTCATCAATTATATGAGTTGGATTGTGGTAATCTTTCCGGCTGGACTTATCAGGTAAACGGTATCGTGCCAAACTATGGCTGCTCAAAGTATACCGTAAAAGCCGGTGATGTGATCGCATGGCGTTATACATGTGATGGCGGAAAAGATGTGAAATGAAGAAAAAGTCTGCTTGGAATAATGCAGAAACAAAAATTTTACTTGAAATCATATAAAAAAATATGGCAATATCTATAAAAAATTGCATGCGAAAAGGAAAAGAGGAAAGGAATGTCAGAAAAGAATTGTTTTGGAAAGTGCCATCCGGTGGTACAAATGATCTATTGGCTTGTGATCCTTTTGACGACTGTTTTTTTGATGCATCCGGTTTTTCTGGGGGTTTCTTTTCTTGGAGCCTTTCTTTTGGGGATCCGGCAAAAAGGGATAAAAAAAGTTTTGTGGGTTTATGTTTGCAAGACCGTTCCTTTTTTTCTTTTGATTGCCTGTATCAATCCGGCATTTAATCATTATGGAGTGACAGAACTTTTCCGGTTAAAGACAGGACCGGTTACATTAGAAGCAATCGTATATGGTCTGGTGCTTGCTTTTGTCTTGTATATATCGGTGCTTTGGTTTAGTAGCTTTCATGAGATTATGACAACAGATCGTTTTGTCTATCTTTTCGGAAAACTGTCTCCTGATATTTCACTTGTTTTATCTATGGCAATGCGTTTTGTCCCAAGATTTACAAAACAGCTTAAAAAAATACGGATGGGGCAGCAGTGTATAGGAAGAGATATGGAAGGACAAAGCATTTTAAAGAAAGTCTGTATGGGGATACGTGAGATATCGATGCTTCTTACATGGGGACTTGAAAGCGGGATTGATACAGCAGATTCGATGCGAGCAAGAGGATATGGAACGGTAAAAAGGACAGCATATTCCATTTTTTCGTGGACAAAGCAAGATAAAAAGATTCTTTTGATTCTTTTTATCTGTTATGGAATCGTTCTTTTAGGGATCAGTCAGGGATATGCCTATGCATTATATGATCCGATAATACAGATTGCAGGTGTACCGTTGACAGCCAAAAGCCTGCTTTGTTATCTGGCATGGGCAGTCTGTTGCCTGCTTCCGGTCGGTACTGACTGGATCTAAGAAAGAAAATGGAATTCATGAACGATAAAATCTATAAGCACAAAGTGCGACAAGCGTGCAACGCATGGATTTTAGAGTTATTATATCAAAATTTATCTCGAAAATTTTCATTCAGAAGATACCGAGAGTGCATAAAACTTGCAAAGGAGGATTGGTGTGAAGATAATAGAACTGAAAAAGTTAAGCTTTCGTTATTCCGGCGAAGATAAGGAGGTATTGTCAGATATTGATCTGGCAATCGAAGAAGGCGGTTTTTATGTGATCTGTGGAGCAAGCGGAAGTGGAAAAAGTACATTACTTCGACAGTTAAAGACTTCTTTGCAGCCGGTAGGTCAAAGAAGTGGCAGGATTCTTTATTATGGAAGAGATTTAGAAGAAGTGTCACAATATACGCAAAGTGCCAAGATAGGATTTGTTTTTCAAAATCCTGATACACAGATCGTAACAGATAAGGTCTGGCATGAATTGGCTTTTGGGTTGGAAAGTATCGGTATGCCTCAGGATATGATCCGTGTCCGTGTCGCAGAAATGGCATCGTATTTTGGAATCCAAAACTGGTTTTATCAGTCTACGGATACCCTGTCCGGTGGGCAAAAGCAGCTTTTGAATCTGGTTTCCGTTATGGTAATGCATCCGAAAGTATTACTGTTAGATGAGCCGGTTTCCCAACTTGATCCGATCGCTGCGGCAGATTTTATGGCAACGATTCATAAATTGCATGCCGAATTTGGAATTACCGTGATCATGGCAGAGCATAGTTTGGAAGAAGTGGCAGCCTATGTGGACGAAGTGATTTTTATGAAAGAAGGCAGGCTGATCGCAAAAGGAAAGATGGAAGAACTGGGAAATATTCTTGAGACACATGATCCTTCAATGGAAGAAATTTTAACAGTACCAATGCAAATCGCAAGAGGGTACGAGAGATTGCAAAAGAAGAAAGAAGATACTGCTTTTACGACAAATGACCGGATCCCCTATACAGTAGCTTTGGGACAAAAATGGATGGCACAAAGGTTTCCCCTTGCGAAACAGGAAGAGATAAAAGGGTTTCCCTTTACAAAACAAGAAGAGACAGAAAAGTTTGCTTTTGCCAAACAGGAAGAAGCACAAAGGTTTCTAGGTGCAAAACAAGAAGAAGCAGGAAGATTTACTTCTGTAAAACAGAAAGAAAAAAAGTATTTACCGGCGAAAGATCCGAAGAAACAAAATAGGGGAAAGCGGTCTTTTGACGGTAAGAAGATTCCTTTTGCAATTCAATGTACAGAACTTTGCTATCATTATCCACAGGCAGATGTTGATGTTGTGGATCATCTGAGTCTTTTTGTGGAAGAAGGAGCGATTTTCGCTTTGATGGGTGGAAATGGAAGTGGAAAAACAACGACATTGCATCTGCTTGGAGGACTTTTAAAACCACAAAAAGGAACGATCGAATTCTTTGGAAGATCCCTTACAAAATATAAAGAAAAAGAGTTGCGAAACGGAATCTTAGGAGTGCTGCCGCAGGATCCGACTACACTTTTTGTCAGAAAGACGGTAGAAGAGGATCTGTATGAAGTGTTAGAAGATCAAAAAGAGCAAAATCAGATCAAAACATTCTTCGGAGAGACTAAGCAGGAAATTTGGCAAAATGTGATCGCATTGCTTGGAATAGAAGATTTGCTTAAAAAACATCCATACGATCTGAGTGGTGGAGAACAGCAAAAGGCTGCATTGGCAAAAGTGCTGTTACGGCAGCCGGCAATCCTGCTTTTGGACGAACCGACAAAAGGACTGGATGCAGGAAGCAAAAAGCGGTTAGGAGAATTGCTTGTCGGACTTTCACAAAAGAAAGTGACCATTTTGATGGTATCGCATGATATCGAATTTTGTGCAAAGTATGCAACAAAGACCGGACTTTTTTTTGACGGAAATATTGCATCCATGCAGGATACAAAAGAATTCTTCGTTGAAAATCATTTCTATACAACAGCAGCAAACCGGATGTGCAGAAACTACTTCCCGGATGTTGTTACCGTGCAGGATGCGATTCGTGTCTGTACCGATACAGATATCGAAGATTGTAACGAATTTGTACTGAAAGCAGTTGAACAAGAAAAAGCCGTGCAGGAAAAAAACAATCAGAATAAAGCAGAACAGGATAAAATAGAGCAGGAAAAAGTCCAACAGAACAAAATGCAACAGGATAAAGAAGAACAGAAAAAAGATGAGCAGAGCAAAAACGAGCAAGAAAAAGCCAAGCAGGATCGGGCAGAGGGATTGTCTGCCGAAAATATAAATGGCAACAAGAACGAGATCAGTGGCAAAGCATCAGTACAAAACAGTGATAGCGATGCAGTAACAGAAAAAACAACAACAGAAAGAATAGCAACAGAAAGAGAGAATAGTAAGCATTCCGTAGATACAAAGCAGATTTTGTCTGTTGTTTTGACTGAACTGATCGGAATTCCGCTTTGCATAGCGATTGGATTTTTCTTTTTTGGTGATAGAAAGTATCTTTTTATCAGCATGATGACTGCGGCCTTATCCTGTATTCCATTTTGGACTTCTCTGTCAAGAGGAAAATATAGTGCGAAAAAAGTAGTATTGATTGCGGTGCTTGTTGCGATCGCTACAGCAGGACGGTCTGTCTTTTTCATGTTTCCGGGGATCAAGCCGATGGCGGCTGTAGTGATCGTAACGGGAATCAGCCTTGGAGCAGAAGCCGGATTTTTGACAGGCTCTCTTACGATGCTATTATCCAATATGCTGTTTGGACAAGGTCCGTGGACACCATGGCAGATGTTTTCAATGGGCTTGATCGGTTTGCTTGCCGGACTCTTAGCGGCAGCAGGAAAAGAAAGAATGGAAAAAAGAAGCAGCCTGTGCCTGCTTGGTTTGATCAGTCCTCTTGTGATCTATGGCGGCATTATGAACTTTGCTTCTTTATTGATGATGAGTTATACAATCAATAAAGAAAGCATTATCGCAATCTATCTGTCGGGTATTCCGATGGATCTGCTCCATGCTGTCTCTACGGTTGTCTTTTTGGCAGTCGGTGGAAAGCCGATGTTAGAAAAGATCGAACGTGTTAAGAAAAAACATGGCATTGAATAGTAATAAAATTAATCAAAACTGCTTTGCTTGTATATTAGTTGATCTTTTCTACTTCGTCGCTTGCCTCGCTGATAATATAGTGTGGACGGTGTTTGGTCTCGGCAAAGATCTTTGCGATATATTGCCCAATGATACCCATGGAAAAGAGCTGGATACCACCGATGAAAATAATCACACAACAGGTAGAAGCCCAGCCTTGTACCGGATCACCAAAGACAAGTCTTCGTATTACAATAAAAAGAATCGCAAGGAAAGACAGACCGGTAAAGAGCAAGCCGCACCAGGAAGCAATGCTTAGCGGTACATGGGAAAAGCTTACAATACCATCGATCGAATATTTTAAAAGCTGGAAAAAGTTCCATTTGGTCTCTCCGGCAGCACGCTCCACATTTTCGTAAGGATACCAATAGGTGCGATAGCCGATCCAGCCAAAGATACCTTTCGAGAAACGGTTATTTTCTCCCATTTTAACGATTGCATCGACCATTTCACGCTTCATCAGACGATAATCACGAGCACCATCGACAATATCGGAATCAGAAATTTTATTGATCAGCTTGTAAAACTGGCGGGCGCAAAAAGAGCGGATCGGCGGTTCGCCGTCACGCGATACACGACGTGTTGCAACGCTGTCATATTCACCGCTTTCTAAGATCTTCGCCATTTCCGGTAAAAGGGAAGGCGGATCCTGTAAATCCGCATCCATGATCGCAACATAATCGCCTGTTGCGTTACAAAAGCCGGCATACATGGCAGCTTCTTTTCCGAAATTTCTTGAAAAAGACAGATAACGGATATAATCCTTTTGAGCGGCTAATTCCCGGATGATCTGTAGTGTGTTATCTTTTGAACCATCATTGACAAAAAGGATCTCAAACGTATAATCCGGCATTTGTGCAATGACACGATCGGCTTCTTTGGCAAATGCATGAAGACATGCTTCTTCATTATAGCAAGGCACGATCAGACTTATTTTCTTCATAGTAAAATATACCTCTCAAATGTAATATTTTTGTCACAAATAATAATTATACTATTTTTTTTAAGCCTTCACAAGCATAACTATTTCTTAAAAAGCATCAATATATGCAGAAAGAGAATTGACTAGAAGCAGATAATGTAGTATGAATAAATAAGTAAGAAGTGCAAAGGATGATTAGGAGGGAACGCATGCAAAAAGAAGAATTAAGAAAATTGATCTTTACCTCTTCTGGAAAAGAACAGGCAGATACTGTAATAAAAAATGCTAAAATTGTAGATGTTTATAGTGGAGAGATCATTGAAGGGGAAGATATTGCGATCGTAGACGGTAAAATTGCCGGAATCGGTCATTATGAAGGCAAAGAAGTGGTAGACGCACAGGGAAGTTATGCGATGCCCGGATTTATTGACGGACATATTCATATTGAGTCATCTTATGTAACGCCTGAAGAGATGGGAAGATTAGTAACACCGCGTGGTACAACTACGATCATTGCTGATCCGCATGAGATCGTTAATGTAGCCGGATTAGACGGCATGAAATATATGTTAGATGCAGCAAAGCATACGAAGCTGGATATTCAATATATGCTGCCATCCTGCGTACCTGCCACACCATTTGAACACAGTGGTGCAACGATATTAGCGGAAGATATGACGGATACTTTAAAAGAAGAGAATGTATTAGGCCTTGGTGAATTTATGAATTTTCCGGGTGTGATCAATGGTGCAGACATGGATCTTGATAAGATACTGGCAGCCAAAGAAAATAAGCAGATCATTGACGGACACAGTCCGGCAGTATATGGAAAAGATCTTGATGCCTATATTGCGGCAGGCATTCATACAGATCATGAATGTGAGACGGTAGAAGATGCGAAAGAACGTATCCGCCGCGGTATGTATGTGATGTTACGTGAAGGCTCTGCCTGTCATAATCTGAAAACCATGTTAAAAGCAGTTACGAAAGCAAACAGCAGACGTTTTATTTTCTGTTCCGATGACAGACAGCCAAAGACGATATTAGAACTAGGACATTTAGACAATCATCTGCGCATTTGCGCAAAAGAAAATATTGATCCGATCGAAGCAGTCCGTATGGCAAGTCTGAATGCAGCAGAATGTTATGGCTTGGCAGACCGTGGTGCAATCGCACCGGGACTCCGTGCCGATATTGTACTTGCTGACAATCTGACAGATTACCATGTTCAGAAAGTATGGATTGCCGGAGAGCTTGTAGCAAAAGACGGAGAGTATCTGTTCCCGGTAGAAAGAACGGATATGACAGCTGTAACAGGAAAATTCCATGTCAAAGATTTCTCAGAAGAAAAGTTAAAATTACATTTGAAATCTTCCAAAGTGAAAGTAATCGACATTCTTCCCGGCGGTGTTGTAACAGGAAAAGGAGAAGCAGAAGTCAAACTTGATCAGGACGGAGATTTTGTCTATGATCCGGATCAGGATATTGTCAAAGTTGCTGTTGTCGAACGTCATCATGCAACGGGAAATGTTGGCGTAGCACTGCTTCGTGGTTATGGTATTCAGAAAGGTGCGGTAGCTATTTCAATCGCACATGATTCCCATAATATCATTGCGGTTGGAACGAATGATAAGGATATCGCATTTGCAGTTGAGCAATTGATCAGTCAGGGCGGTGGAATTGTTCTTGCCAACGAACAGAAAGTAGTAGATTCTATGCCATTTGTTGTTGGTGGAATCATGACAGACCAGACCGGCGAATGGGTCAACGAACATCTGACAAGAGTTCATGAAAATGCAAGAAAATGTCTTGGTATCAGCGGAGAAGTAGAGCCGATCATGACATTATGCTTTATGTCTCTTCCTGTTATTCCGGCATTAAAGCTTACGGATATGGGCCTTTTTGATGTTACAACATTTGCGTTTACTTCTATTGAAGCATAGGAAGAAGGTTAGTGTACAATGGCAAAGGAAGTTAAGACCAATGCAATGCGGATCTTAGACCGCAATAAAATAAACTATGAGATCAATCTGTATGAATGTGATGAATTTATAGATGGCGTTCATATAGCAGATAAGCTTCATCAGGATTATGATATGTCTTTTAAGACATTAGTCATGCAGGGAAAGAGTGGACAGTTTTTTGTGTTTGCTCTCCCGATTGATAAAGAAGTAGATATGAAGAAAGCAGCCAAAGTGGTTGGAGAAAAAAGCCTTAGCATGGTTCATGTAAAAGATATCAACAAAGTGACAGGATATATCCGTGGTGGCTGTACACCGATCGGTATGAAGAAACAATATCCTACCGTGATCCATGAAAGTGCAAAGAACTTTGATCAGATCATTGTAAGTGGTGGAAGGCTTGGAGCACAGATTTTCCTGGCACCGGACGATCTGGTAAAGGTAACAAAAGGACAATATGCGGATATTATCAGTGAATAAGGAGGACTTCCATGCGAAGCAGAGCAAAAAGGTTATTAGCAGGTGTACTGACATGTTCCCTGCTGATCGGATGTAACGGGTGTGGAATTGATAAGAAAGAACCCAAACCAACACCAAAAGCATCGACCAAAGTTGATAAAGGGAATACCAATGCATCCGGCAAAGGTGATGGACAGGATGATGTTCCTTTGGTTATAGGCAGCACAAAGTTTACAAAACAATTTAATCCATTTTTAGCCGAGAACAGTGCAGATCGTCAGGCGATTGATCTGACACAGATCGATCTGGTTTCGAACGATCGTGCCGGTAAGCTGGTCTACAAAGGAATTGACGGAGAGTTAAGAGAGTATAATGACACGAATTATACGTATTATGGACCTTCCGATCTGGATATTTATTATGATAAAGAAAAGAATACAACCGAATACAAGATCAAGATCCGTAATGATATGCGTTTTAGCGATGGCGAAAAGGTTACAATTGATGACGTGATCTTTTCGATGTATGTATTTTGTGATACCAGTTATCAGGGAAACCGTGAACTGAATACCATGCCGATCAAAGGACTTGCCAACTATTGGGCAAACAGCACAAAAGCAGAGAAAATTTCTGACAAAAAAGTCAATGAATATATCAAAAAGATGCCGGCAAAATTAAAAAAATGGATCAAAAAGTCTGTGATCCAGAAAGAATTACGCAAGGATTATGAGAATTGTGTACTGGCATATGAGAGAAAAGGGTATAGCAGTGCTGAGATGTATTTTGCGGATCGTCATAATATTTTGAAAAAAGGAAAGAAACTTACCAAGAAAGCTCTTCTTTCCACAGCAGAAGCAAAATATAGCAAAAAAGGATATCATGCTCTCGCACTAAAATTATATCAGAACAAAAATGCATTTGATTCACGGATAAAGACACAGGCAAGAGTTTTCTTAGCAAAAGGAAAAGGAAAGAAAGTCAGCCGGATCGCAGGAATTCAAAAGATCGGCACCTATGAAATGAGTATTACGACTAATGGTTATTGCAAAGAAATGTCCGGTGCATTAAAAATGCCGATCTGTGCATTGCATTATTATGGAGATACGACCAAATACGATTATGAACATTATGCGTTTGGCTTTACGAGAGGAGATATTTCTTCTGTATTGGCCAACAAGAGCAATCCGGTAGGAGCCGGAGCATATCGTTTTGTTAAGTTTGAAAACGATGTGGTCTATTATACTTCGAATGATCTGTACTATAAAGGTTGTCCGCAGGTCGCTTTCTTACAGTTGAAAGATATGACAGATACACTGAAAGAGACAAAGAAAGCATTGCAGGAGAAAATGAAAGATCAGAATGCTACAGATGTGAAAGCGAATGAAGAACAAGAAGAAGCGGATCCACAGGCAACGGTTAATCCAAATGCTGATGTTACAGAGATTGCCGGTGATACGGTTGATGTGTTAAAAGGTCGTTATGATGCCGTAGAATATGCAGGTATCGAGCAGGCAAATTCGAACGGAAAACTATCCGGCAGCACAGTGCAGACACAGATGATCGGCGATGGAGAGTATCATTACATCGGTATTCATGCCCAAAATGTATCGGTTGCTACAGATGCGCAAAGTGAACAATCTGTAGCATTGCGAAAGGCACTTGCAACCGTTTTTTCGGCAGCAAGAGGTATCTTGAATGAAGAAAACAATCTTGCAAGGATAGTGAACTACCCGGTAGCGGCAGAATCATGGCTGTCCAAAACTTCTAACGAGGAAGATTATAATGTCGCATATAGTCAGGATCTTTCCGGTGAAGAAATTTATACATCGGATGATGAATGGGAAGATAAGATGGACGCAGCACAGAAAACGGCACTAAGTTATTTCAAAAAAGCGGGATATACGGTAGAAGGTTCAAAGGTAACAAAGGCACCAAAAGGTGCAGCACTGTCTTATACGGTATGGGTTGCTGACGGAGAGAAGAATGCAATCTATCCGGTCTTGCAAAAAGCTACACAGGCACTTGAAAAAATCGGAATTGCGTTAAAGACGGAAGCAGTTAATGGGCGGGAAACACTGACAAGAAAACTTACTTCCGGAAAACAGCAGATCTGGGTGGCAAGCCGTGATCTGACAGATAATGATGTAGAAGTACGTTATGCATCTGATTCATCACAAAATATTTTTGGAATTGTGGATGAAACGATTGATACAAATGCGTCTTCGCTGAACTCTTTTATGAGTTCATCCGCACGAAAGAAAGCATATCAGAAATGTTTTGATGCTGTATTAGAGCAGGGAGTTGAAGTTCCTGTATGTGAATATCGTGAATTTATTTTATATAGTGCCGAACGCATGAATCGTTCTACGATTCCGGAGAGTACAACAGTATTCTACAGCTGGTTTAACGAGATCCAGAAAATAACGATGCGATAAAGTATGTGTGCCAAATGGCAGAGAGAATCACAAAGCAAAGGAGGGGTTTTGATGAGAAGAAAAAGTATAATGTTGTTCCTTTGTGTCGCTTTGACAGGAAGTTTGCTAACCGGATGTGGCGATACAAAGAAGGAACAGAAAACCGAACAAAACAAAAAGACAGAAGCCGTAGATAATAAGTCAGAGCAGACAGCGGAAGAAGAACAGACACAGACACCGGATGATATGACGGAAATTCAGGAAACAGCACAGGCAACGAAAAAGCCGGTACAGACACCGACGGCACGAAAAAAAGATAACAAGAGTGTAAAAGCGACAGATACGCCACGTCCTTCTGATGCGGTAGAACCAAGGGATATGATGACATTTTCGGCAAAAGTGGAAAATTCCTGTGAGAAAATGACGATCAAAGCTTTTTATATTTCCAGCTACGGAGAGAATGCATGGAGCGATAATTTAATGAAGAGCAAGGTCGCATACGGAAAAGTTTCTAAAAAGATGAAACTTCGCATGCCGGCAGATCAGCTGCGCTGGGATCTGAAAGTGATCACGGCAGATGGAAAGAAAGTAATATTCCATGAGTTGGATGTCAGTGAATGTGATTCTTCCAATATTACGATCACATTGATGTATGATGAAGATGGCAATCCGGTTGCGATAGCTGTATAACATCAGGAGGAGAGACAATGGATTTTGAATTAGGCGACGTGATCAAAATGAAAAAAGCACATCCATGTGGAACAAATCAGTGGGAAATCCTGCGTGTTGGTATGGACTTTCGTCTCAAATGCTGTGGATGTGGTCATCAGGTTATGCTTCCTCGTAAGCAGGTAGAGAAAAGCTTCCGGGGAAAAATTGCACAAAATGATCAGGAAAAATGATGCAGATCGTGCATAGACATAAGGGAATGGCAGAATTTTGCGGAACAGTCTTCCAAAAGAGAAGAAGAATGTACAAATACGGATGCAAAAATTAGTAAAAATAATTCTTGCATCCGTATTCTTTTTGTGGTAAAATATTTAATCGTGATACGTTAATTTTCCTTGTTCTTTTCTGTCAGGGCAAAGCGTATAAGTAGTACGCCGTTCTAAGATATCACAACAGCGTAAGCTGTACAGACGGACGGAGCCATGAAAAGAACCAGAGACCAAAAGGAGGTACAGACAACTATGAACAAATATGAGTTAGCGTTAGTTGTCAATGCTAAGATCGAAGAAGATGTGAGATTAGCCACAGTAGAGAAGGCAAAGGATTATGTTGCCAGATTTGGTGGTACTGTCACAGAGGTTGAAGATTGTGGTAAGAAAAAACTTGCTTACGAGATTCAGCACATGAAAGAAGGATATTATTACTTCATTCAGTTCGATGCTGAGGCTAATGTTCCGGGCGAACTTGAACAGGTAGTTCGTATTATGGACAACGTTCTCAGATTCTTATGCATTAGACGGGAAGCATAGAAAGGACGGTGTTTCCACTATGAATAAGGTAATTTTAATGGGACGTTTGACCCGTGATCCTGAGATTCGTTATACTTCAGGTGAAAATCAGACAGCAGTAGCAAGATATACTCTTGCTGTTGATCGTAGATTTAAACGTCAGGGTGATGAGCAGACAGCAGACTTTATCAACTGTGTCGTTTTCGGCAGAGGAGCAGAGTTTGCAGAAAGCTATCTTCATCAGGGCACAAAGATTGTAGCAGTTGGTCGTATTCAGACCGGCAGCTATACGAACAAAGATGGACAGCGTGTCTATACTACAGACGTTGTAGTAGAGGAACAGGAATTCGCAGAGAGTAAAGCAGCGGCTGCTAATAATGGTGGTGGCTATCAGCAGGCAGCTCCATCCAGACCGGAGCCTACACAGGCAGCAGGTGATGGATTTATGAATATTCCGGATGCCATCGATGAGGAATTACCATTTAAAAACTAGAGAGATCTGGTAATATTATAAGGAGGTTTCAACATGGCTTACAATAAAGGCGATAAAGATGGCGCTTCTTCAAGAAGAAGACCAATGCGCAGAAGAAAGAAAGTATGTGCTTTCTGTGCAGATAAAGAGCATGATTACATTGACTATAAAGATGTAAATAAGTTAAAGAGATATGTCTCTGAAAGAGGCAAGATTCTTCCTAGAAGAATCACAGGAAACTGTGCTAAGCATCAGAGAGCTTTAACCGTAGCTGTTAAGCGTGCAAGACACGTAGCTATTATGCCTTATACAACAGACTAATTCTGTTATAGCAGGACAAGTCCGTTTTGTCCTAAGGTAAAGGTAAATTAAAATAATTGCTTTAATACTTTAAGCCATCGCATGTTATGTGGTGGCTTTTTGCGTTATTACATAGAAAGATGTGTAGGCAATATGCCGGCAACGTGTTTTATCAAGGGAGAAAAAACGAAGGAGGATGTATGGAAACAAGTGCGATTATTACATTGCTTTTTGCAATTATCATATTAGTGGGTGCAATTTATCGCAAGATACAGGGCAAAAAGCAGGAAGATTGGAAAACAAATCAGACTGTTGATTTTATTATATTTTGTGCATTGCTGTTTGTAGGATTTGCAATCCGTGTATGGCAGTTTGGCATGATCCCGGACGGAATGAACCAGGATGGTGCGATGGCAGCAGTTGATGCAAAAGCATTGGCAGATCATGGAACGGATCGTTATGGAATGTATATGCCGGTACATTTTACGGCATGGGGATATGGACAGATGAGTGTATTGCTGTCCTATATGATGGTACCTTTTATTAAGGTGTTTGGTTTGAATGCCGTCACGGCAAGAATGCCTATGTTGATCGTTAGTATCCTTGGCATCGTGGCAATTTATTTTGTTGTCAAAAGGATTGGTGGAATACGTATGGCACAGATCGCAATGCTCATCACTGCGTTAAACCCATGGCATTTTATGCAAAGCAGATGGGCACTGGATTGTAACGTGTTCCCGCATATGCTTTTGTTCGGAATACTTTTCTTACTTTTAGGTTTGGAAAAAAGGCGTTATCTGTACATTTCTATGATCTTTTTTGCGTTATGTATGTACAGTTACGGTATTTCTTTTTATACCGTACCGCCTTTCCTACTCTTTGTATGCATCTGGTTCCTTGCCAAAAAGCGGATTAAAATCAAAGATGCTTTGATCAGTGTCGGTGTTTATGTATTGATTTCGTGGCCGATCTATCTGACCATGATCATTAACACATTTAAGTTAAAAACGATCAAGACGCCATTCTTTACAATGGCTTACTTTAAGGACAGCGTCCGGTCACAGGATATTCTTTTCTTCGCTGATGATAAGGTGACACAGTTAAAAGCCAATGTGAAAGCCTTGATTAATGTCTTGTTGCAAAAAGATGATCTGCCATGGAACACCGTGACGGGCTTTGGCACAATGTTTCTGTTTATGATGCCATTTGTTGTGGCAGGCATTGTACTTGGTGTGCTGGAATACCGCAAGACAGAAAATGAGGTAAAGAAAGCGGCTCTTTTATGCGTTTATGCAGCATTGGGAACTGCATTATGGGCTGGTGTGATCACGGCAACCGTTAATGTCAATCGTGTAAACATTATATTTTATCCGATGATCGTTTTTGCGGCAATGGGGGTATTCTTCGTATATGAACGCCGTAAAGCATTCGGAGCAGTAGTGGCAGCATTGTATCTGATCCTGTCATTTGGATTTTTAAATACCTATTTTACAACATATAAAGATACGCTTGCGACACAGTTCTTTGCAGGATTTATGGATTCTTTGGATGATATAAAAGATTCTAAGTGTACTGTCTATTGCATCACACCGGATTCGCAATACAGTGGATCATGGAATGTCAGCGAAATCTTAACACTGTTTGAACATAATATTGATGCTAAGTTCTATCAGGGAAAGACGAAAGAAAACGGCTACACCTATTCACAGAAATATTTTTATTATAATGCATCGCAGTTACAGCTTGATGCATCACAGCCAATCGCTTATGTGATATCAAATGCAGATCTGTCACTTTTTTCAGAGACGCAATGGAAGATTGAAACGCATGGAAACTTCAGTGCTGTGATTCCGTTATCTTATGTAAAAAAGTAGGAGGGAGCAAACATGATAAATGTAATCGTATCAACAATCATATGGGGACTGGCAATCGCACTGTTTGCAAGTATACTTGTGACAGGTGGACTGCCGCTTGGAAAGAAGGCAGAGAAGAAATTAGCTTTTCTTGACAAATCAACTTTATACCGGAAAGAACAATATCATCCTGAGCAGAAAGATTATATCGGAGTTTTCTGGTTTTCGATCGCAATAAGAATCGGTATGCTTCTTTTTGCAGTTGTGGCAATCTGTCTTTTTATGGATCAGCAGACCTTAAAATGGAATGATTTCTGGAATCGTTTTGTGATCTGGGATGCCAATTCGTATATCAATATTGCAAAAGGCGGTTATACACAATATCTTGAGAACAACGAACCGATCACATTAGTATTTTTTCCTTTGTATTCTGTTTTGATCCGTGGTTTTCATCTGATCAATGCCAATGCGGATTACCGTGTAATCGCTGTATTTGTCAGCATGGTATGTTATGCAATAGGAAATTGCTTTTTTTATGGATTTACGGCAAAACAATTTGGAAAAAATGTTGCAAAGACAGCAGTTTTTCTTTTGATGATCTCACCATTCGGCTTTTTCTTTGGTACGATCATGTCAGAAAGTGTTTTCTTTATGATGATCGCTATATGCTTATATTTATTACAGCAAAGAAAATGGTGGCTCTTTGGTGTTGCCGGAATTTTGTGTGCACTTGCGAGAATGCAAGGTGTTCTGATCATTATCCCGGCATGTATCTGCTGGTTTGAAAGCTGCCGCCCGATCGAAAAGCTTCGTAAAAAAGAATGGAAGGCATTCTGGAAAGACTGTTATACGAAAGGAATTGCATTATTTCTTCCGATTCTTGGAACACTTTCCTATCTCTTGATCAATAAAAAAGTGGCAGGCGATGCATTTGCTTTTACCGGATACCAGAGAAAATACTGGTATCATGGTTACATGTATATAGGAAAGGCAGTCAAAAACCATTTGTCACATTGCTTTACAAATGGGATCAGCATGACAACATTCAGCATGTTTATTCCACAGATGCTTTTCTTTATCTTAGCAATCGTTCTTTGCTATTATGCATTTAATAAAATGGACAATATGCTGGTTTGCTATTTATTGGCGTTTACGGTTGTCAGCTATTCGCTTGACTGGCTGATCAGCGGTTCACGTTATATGCTGACAGCACTTCCGATGTGGATCATTTTAGCTTTGATCTGCGAAAAACATGAATGGATCAAAAAAGTAATCTATGTATTATCTCCGGCATTAATGGGCATTTATTATGTCGGTTATCTGTTTATGAAGCAGATTATGTAAACTTGTAAAATCGTTTTGAAAATGCTATAATGCTTGCGATTGTGCAATATAGCATTTATACAGAAAGAGCGGTATTCTGAAAGGATCCTCAGCATAGGATCCTCAGATGGAAACTGTATCAGAGATGATAATGCATCACCTATGATAGATGAACTTGATAACCGGACAAAACGATCCATTAAAATGAGGTGATTATTTGGTAATAGGAATAATAGGTGCGGGAAAGGTCGGTACGACACTTGGCAAATATCTTATGAAGAGGGATGTTGCGATTTCAGGTTTTTACAGCCGGAATGAAAAGAGTGCCATAGAATCGGCAGACTTTACGAAGACAAGAGCATATAACAATGTTGCTGATATCATTAAAGTAAGCGATACTTTATTTATTACAACTCCCGATGGAGAGATTGCGAATATCTGGGATTGCATTACAGCATATCAGTTGACGGACAAAACCATCTGCCATTTTAGTGGTTCGTTATCATCTGCGGTTTTTGAAGGAATAGATAAAACCGGAGCAAGAGGTTGTTCTATTCATCCTATGTACGCATTCAGCGACAAGTTTACATCCTACCGACAGTTCTCGAAAGCTATTTTGACCATGGAAGGCGATCTGCAGGCAGTTCATATTATGAAAGATCTTTTTGAAGCATTAGGCCATAAAGTCATGACTGTACAGGCTGAGGACAAGATGAAATATCATGCTGCGGCAGCTTTAGCAAGCAATTACATGATGGGGCTTTTTCAAATGAGTGTGGATCTGCTTAAAGAATGTGGTTTTGAACAGGAAGACTGCTATACATTACTTGGATCTCTTGTTCGGGAAAACATTGCTACAATGGTCGAACATGGCACGGAATTTGCATTGACCGGACCGATTGAAAGAAATGATATCGAAACCGTCAAAAAGCATCTGACCGTTTGTTCTGACAGCAGAATAAAAAATACATATTGCAATATAGGACAGGAACTGATCGACATTGCACAAAAGAAATATCCCAACAGGGATTATACTGCTCTTCGCAAAATTTTATCGGAATCTGACTAAAGAAAGCAGATATCCAGAAAGGAATTTTTATGAAAAAAACAGTTAGTACACTTCAGCAGGCAAAAGAAAACGGTCAGAAGATCACAATGCTTACCGCATATGATTATTCGACAGCAAAGTTAATGGACGAAGCAGGAATCGACATGATCCTGGTAGGCGATTCTCTCGGAAACGTCATTTTAGGATATGAAGATACGATCTCTGTTACGATGGAAGATATGATCCATCACGGAGCTGCGGTATCGCGTGGTGTAAAAGAGACAATGGTTGTTGTTGATATGCCATTCATGTCTTATCAGATATCGGTAGAAGAGGCTGTTACAAATGCAGGTCGTCTGATGAAAGAAGGACGTGCCAATGCTGTTAAATTAGAAGGCGGAAAGAGTGTGTGTCCACAGATCAAAGCAATCACACAGGCGGGTATTCCTGTCGTAGCTCATTTGGGATTAACACCGCAGTCGATCAATGCTCTGGGTGGATATAAAGTACAGGGAAAGAGTGAAGATGCTGCAAAGAAGCTTTTAGAAGATGCACTTGCTGTACAGGAAGCCGGAGCTTTTGCATTAGTATTGGAATGTGTTCCAACCAAACTTGCTTCTTTGATCACAAAGAAACTGACGATCCCTACGATCGGAATCGGTGCAGGCAACGAATGTGACGGACAGGTTTTAGTATATCAGGATATGCTTGGTATGTTCTCTGACTATGTACCGAAATTCGTAAAACAGTTTGCACAGGTAGGCGAGATCATGAAAAAGGCATTCAGTGATTACAAGGAAGAAGTTGCAAGTGGTGCATTTCCTGCTGAAAAGAACAGCTATAAGATAGATGATGAAGTAATCGATAAATTATACTAGACAGGACAGAATAGACGGACAAAAGGATCTGTCTTTGCCTTTTTTGTAAAAACAGCAACAGAATAAAAGGCAGAGGCAGATCGTAAAAGAGATGGAGGCAAGACAATGAAAATTGTAGAAACAGTAGAGGAAGTAAGAGCACAGGTAAAAGCATGGAGAAAAGAAGGTTTTAGCGTAGGACTTGTCCCAACGATGGGATTTCTACATGAAGGACATAAAAGCCTGATCGATCGTGCTGTAGCAGAAAATGATAAAGTAGTCGTTAGCGTCTTTGTCAATCCGATGCAATTTGGACCAAAGGAAGATCTTGCAAGTTATCCAAGAGATCTTGATCGTGATGCGGCTCTTTGTGAAGATGCGGGAGCAGCACTTATTTTCCATCCACAGCCATCAGAAATGTATCATGATGATTTCTCTTCTTTTGTTGATATGAGTACATTAACAGGCGGTTTGTGTGGTAAAACAAGACCGATTCATTTCCGTGGAGTCTGTACTGTAGTATCGAAACTTTTTAATATTGTAGTACCGGATAAAGCGTATTTTGGCCAGAAAGATGCACAGCAGCTCGCAGTAATCCGCCATATGGTCCGTGATTTAAACTTTGGAATCGAGATCGTAGGATGCCCGATCATCCGTGAAGAAGACGGACTTGCAAAAAGCTCAAGAAACACATACTTAAATGAAAAAGAGCGTCAGGCAGCTCTGGTACTCAGCCGTTCGTTAAAAGAAGGAAAAGCGTTAATGGATGCAGGAGAAAAAGATACTGCTAAGATCCGTAAAGTGATCACGGATATGATTGAGAAAGAGCCATTGGCTAAGATTGATTATGTAGAAGTTGTTGACTGGAACACATTAGAGTCTGTTGATAAAGTAGACGGACCTGTTTTGACAGCGATTGCTGTATATATTGGAAAGACTCGTCTGATCGATAACTTTATCGTCGAGTAGTTTGTTTTCCGGTTTCTGGGAAGAATGATCGGATATAGCGGATGAAATTGCTTATAAAAAAGAGAACAGATTAGCATTTAAGATAAATTGGAGGTCATTATGACAGTTACAATGCTCAAAGGAAAGATCCATAGAGCCGTCGTTATGCAGGCAGAGTTGGATTATGTAGGAAGTATCACAGTAGATCCGGAATTAATGGAAGCAGCCGGAATCTTTGAATATGAAAAAGTACAGATTGTTGATGTAGAGAACGGAAGCCGTTTTGAGACATATACGATTGCAGGAGAACCGGGAAGCGGTATGATCTGTCTAAACGGAGCCGCTGCAAGAATGGTACAGGTGCATGACCATATTATCATCATGTCATATTGTGAACTCGAACCAGGCGAAGCAAAAGATCACAAACCGCACGTTGTTTTTGTTGATGAAGAAAACAAGATCAAAAGCATTGCACGTTATGAAAAGCATGGTCAGTTATCTCAGGATATGAAATAATTTCATGCAGAAATGAGGACAGGATGTTAAAAGGAAAGACAGTTGTATTAGGTGTAACCGGAAGTATTGCTGCCTATAAGATAGCAAATCTTGCGAGTATGCTTTCTAAGCTTCATGCAGATATACAGGTTTTGATGACAGAAAATGCAACAAATTTTATTAACCCGATCACATTTGAAACACTGACCGGACACAAATGTCTGATTGATACTTTTGATCGTAATTTTCAATATAGTGTAGAGCATGTGTCTCTTGCAAAGAAGGCGGATGTTGTATTAGTTGCACCGGCATCTGCAAATGTGATTGGAAAAATTGCAAACGGAATTGCCGACGATATGCTGACAACAACCGTTATGGCGTGCCCATGCAAAAAGATCATTTCTCCGGCAATGAATACGAATATGTATGAAAATTCTATCGTACAGGAGAACTTAGACAAACTAAAGAGACATGGTTACGAGATCATTGAACCGGCAGTCGGACTGTTAGCCTGTAAAGATGTGGGAGCAGGAAAGCTGCCATCCGAAGAAGTTTTACTCGAATATATCTTAAAAGAGGTCCGCTTTGAAAAAGATATGGCAGGCAAAAAAGTATTAGTCACGGCAGGACCGACGATGGAAGCAATCGATCCGGTACGCTTTATTTCGAACCATTCTACCGGGAAAATGGGTTATGCGATCGCACGCATTGCGATGCAGCGTGGAGCAGAAGTTACTTTAGTAACAGGACCTACGCATCTTGAAGCACCTCCGTTTGTTCGTACTATCCCGGTCACAAGCGCGCAAGATATGTTTGAGGCGGTTGCATCCAATGCAAAAGAGCAGGACATCATCATCAAATCGGCAGCAGTTGCAGATTACACACCGGTATCGGTTGCCAATGAAAAGATCAAGAAAATGGATGGTGACAGTCAGATTTCACTAAAACGGACAACGGATATTTTGAAATATTTAGGCGAGAATCGTACCAAAGAGCAGTTCTTATGCGGCTTTTCGATGGAAACAGAAAATATGCTGGAAAACTCCAAGAAAAAATTAGCAAAGAAAAATCTCGATATGGTCGTAGCCAATAATCTGAAAGTCGAAGGTGCAGGATTTGGCGTAGATACGAATGTTGTTACGCTGATCACAAAAGAGGATGTCAAAGAGCTTCCGTGTATGACCAAAGAAGAAGTAGCAATCGCTATTTTAGATACGATCAGGAAGAAAATGCAATAAAAATGAGCCATAGGAACAGAAAACGGGTATAGCGTTTCTTCTGTTTCCTGTGGCTTATTTTCTTTTGCCAAGTGTTGGAGCGAAATTTGAAATTATGTTTTTTTGCTGGAAAAGTTTTACCGATAAAAGACCTCGACAAGAAAAAGTCCCTGCGGTGGTGCGGTAAAGCCGGCAGACAGGCGGTCTTTTGCCTGTAGGATCGTATCTGTTTCTTTTGGATTTTTTTCATGTGTTCCGACTTCTAATAATGTTCCGGTCAGGATACGCACCATATGATATAGGAAACCGTTTCCCAAAAAGTCAATCGTTAAGATGCCGTTTTCAAAAGAGAATGAAATCTCATAAATGGTACGAACGGTTGATTTTTTCATATGCTTATTTTCGCAAAAGCTCTTAAAATCATGCTCTCCGGTAAGCAAAGCTGCCGCTTCCTTCATGGCATGCAGATCATAATTTCCCGGCAGATGTGTGGCATATTTTCTTGTAAAGACATCCTGATAAGGGTTGGTATCTATGATATAACGATAGTGTTTCTTCGTTGCATTAAGTCTTGCATGAAATCTCGGTGCCGCTTCCCAGATCGAAGTAATGCGAATGTCAAGAGGTAGATACATGTTCAGATATTCCATGATCTGATCCGGTGTCTTTGGGGTATCGCATTTGAAATTTGCAACCTGCTGTAAAGCATGTACACCGGCATCGGTACGTCCCGAACCATGGATTTCTATTTCGGAGTCTGTCATTTTTTCTAAAACAGTTTCAATCTTTCCCTGAATCGTGTTTTGTGTGTTTCCCTGCCTTTGCCATCCGCTGTAACGTGTGCCGTCATATTGTATATGAATACCATAATTCTTCATAAAAATCGTATAGTCCTTTCTTGAATTGTATATTTGGGAGTATAGTATAAATTTGCCGTATGAATCATCTTTTGTACTTTTTGTCTGATATTCAAATGTAAATATGGTTGTAGTGTATCATATTTTATGTGGTTTGTGTCTCTTTTTTTGTTGACAAGTTTCTAAATTGATCCTCTTTTCCGGGTTTGTTCATGAAGTAAGTAAGATGTTGGCACAGATTGATCATGGAGCAAGCCAGATATTGGTATAGAATTTTACAACAGAAGAATTGACTGCTGTAAATTGTAGTGTTAATATACGAATAAGGATATGATTTGCATGACAATATATGCTCATCGCATATATATAGTAGGCAAATACACAGGCTTTGCGGTTGGCATACTTGACGCAGTCCTGTTGAAATCAGCAAAGTATGCAGAAAAGAGGGTTATTATGGCAAGGTTTACATTACCAAGAGATTTATATCATGGAAAAGGTGCTTTAGAAGCATTAAAAGAGTTTAGTGGAAAGCGTGCCATTGTCTGTGTCGGTGGTGGTTCGATGAAACGAAACGGCTTTTTAGACAAAGCTGTTTCTTATCTGGAAGAAGCCGGAATGGAAGTAAAACTTTTTGAGGGGATTGAACCGGATCCATCTGTTGAGACTGTTATGCGCGGGGCAAAAGTCATGCAGGAATTCGAACCGGACTGGATCGTAGCCATGGGTGGCGGTTCACCGATCGATGCAGCAAAAGCGATGTGGATCAAATATGAATATCCTGACACTACATTTGAAGATATGTGCAAAGTATTCGGATTGCCTAAACTTCGTACCAAGGCACATTTTTGTGCAATCTCATCTACTTCCGGTACCGCTACGGAAGTAACCGCATTTTCTATTATCACAGATTATGAGAAAGGTATTAAATATCCAATTGCAGATTTTGAGATCACACCGGATGTTGCGATCGTTGATCCTGAACTGGCAGAGACAATGCCTGTTAAGCTTGTAGCACATACCGGAATGGATGCTATGACACATGCGATCGAAGCATATGTGTCTACAGCAAATTGTAATTATACCGACCCATTGGCACTCTGGGCAATTCAGATGATTCAAAAGCATCTTGTGAAATCTTACAAGGGTGATATGGAGAACCGTGATCAGATGCATGATGCACAATGTCTTGCAGGAATGGCATTTTCGAACGCATTGCTTGGTATTGTACATTCTATGGCACATAAAACGGGTGCTGCCTTTGAGGGCGGACATATTATTCATGGTGCAGCGAATGCAATGTATCTTCCAAAAGTCATCCGGTTTAACAGTAAAGATCCGGCAGCAAAGAAACGCTATGGCGAAATTGCTGATTTTATGAAACTTGGTGGAAGCAATGATGATGAAAAAGTGGATCTTTTGATTAAATATTTAAGAAAAATGAATGATGATCTGAATATTCCGCATTGTATTAAACATTATGGTGAGGGCGGACTTCCTGCCGATATCGGAATTGTTCCGGAAGATGAATTCTTAGAAAAGCTTCCGGATATTGCAGCCAATGCGATATTAGATGCCTGTACCGGATCCAATCCGAGACAGCCTTCACAGGAAGAAATGGAGAAATTATTGAAATGCTGTTATTATGATACAGAAGTAGATTTCTAATTTGATCTGACGGAAAGTATTCATGCTATTATTTCGGAAAGAAATAGAATGCAAAAGAAAAACAGTTTTTATATTATATTTTGTTTATAAGTAGTTCTCTGTTCTTTATAAATTTTAAAATTTTTCCTTTCCATAAAATGGAGTGTGGAAGGGGACTTGTAAAATTTTAAAAAGTGTATTATTATATGAACATAACGAGAAAAAAGGAGGAACTATACTATGGCATATGTAATTGGTGATGAATGCGTTAGCTGTGGTGCTTGTGCAGGCGGATGTCCAGCAGGCGCTATCTCAGAAGGAGATACACATTACGAGATTGATGCAGAAGCTTGCATCGACTGTGGTGCTTGTGCAGGAACATGCCCTTCAGGTGCTATTACTGAAGGTTAATGAGATGTTCTCATAACAAAGATAAAGCTGCTGAGTCAGATAGGGTTTTCCCTGTTGCACGAGGTGGCTTTTTGTTTATGGAATAGGAAAATGCTCGTATAGTAGAGGTGCATCAACAAGAATTGCTAAAGCAATTCTTGCAGTGCAGCGTGCTGACGCTGCACTTTTTTATAACGTAAGGAAATATACAATACAATTATGAGTGGAGGATTATTATGACAGAGAGAATTAACAAAGATATGATCATTGCAGACATGTTAAAGATTGATGCCGGTATCGCAGCAATTTTGATGGCATCCGGTATGCATTGCATCGGCTGCCCTTCTGCACAGGGAGAAAGCCTTTCAGAAGCTGCCATGGTACATGGTCTTGATGCAGATGAACTTGTGGCTACAGTAAATGACTATCTTGCTAAGAAATAATAAAATATAGAATACCGATTTTGCCGGACAGATCAAACTACCTATAGCGAGATAGTTTCTGCCGGATAGAGTGAGTTATTTACAGACGAATAGATTCTATAAAAAAGAACTACAGATATGTATCTTCTAAATAGCCAATTGTATGACTGATATAGAAAGACAACATAGTGTAGTTCTTTTTTTATATAGATGCTAATTTTTGTAAAGCCTCTTTGGCGATCACAACCGTATTATGTTCCTCAAGATAATAAGACAGCAAATGTGATTTTTTTAGTAATGTTCCATATTCTTGAAGAATATTGCTGATGCGTGACCATTCTGTTGCAGAATACTCTTTAGAAGATACCGCCAGATAATAGTTTCTATCATGTTCATCATAGTATAAAGTATTGTTACCAGAGTAAAAGTCTTGCACATTTATCGCTGCATCGATTACGTGATCAATGTTTTCAAATGTAAATAAGAATATATTTTCTTTTTGAGGCGAAATCACATTTTGCGTTGGACGTGGCTGCATACCTAATGCTTCCGGTAAAGAAATAAAATCCGGTTCTTTAGGAGCAGAAGGTGTATCGTTGTCAGCAGAGCTTTCCGATGGAGACCATGCAAGAGGATTGTCTAACAGTGCGGTATCATGATAATCTTCATTGTCATCTTCTTCATCAGACAGATCATATTCATAATCGGGAGAATCCCAGTCTTCTTCGGTAAAAGTAGAAAACCTGGTATCAAGTTCATCAGGATCTTCTACCTTTGTTACCAAAAGGATAAGAGCTTCCGGTAATAGAGGAATTGCTTCGATCATTAAAGGGATATTTTCGGCATCAAAGCCACATTCGTAAGAGGCCTGCTGGATCAGATCTCGGAACAAAGCCTTTGCTTTGGCACTTCCATATGCGAGTTCACTGATCTCAATTTCACGCTCTTTCAGATCATTTTGATTTAAGGTACAGCGAATCTGCTTATCATTTATTTTTTCTATCCGCATAAGCTCACTTCCCTTCTTTTTTGAAATTCTGCAATACTTCGGAAAGCATCACAGGATATTATGTAAAATCATTGAAAAACAAAGGTTTCTTTAAATAAATTATAAGTTAATCAGAAAAGGAAGTCAATGTAAATCTGTGCTTTTGGCAGTCTGTTAGTAGTGTTTGTAATTCTTAAAAAATAATGCTAAAAGTACACGCTGTTTTTCGTGCAAAATTTTGGAATTGGATAAATATGTAAAAGAAAAACAGAAAAGGAAGAAATACAAGTGTATTTTTATACAAAATAAAAAAATAATTTTGCCAATAATGGCAATGGAATTGTATAGGATTCTTTCGCTATAATGTGTCTAACGAATCGAACCCGGAAAGGAGGGAAGAGCAAAACAGATACAATTCAGTTTATGTGCGTGCAAAAAGAAGGTTCCTGATAAAATGGGATGTAACAAAAAGATGGGGTTCGAAACGTTGTCATCAAAACAGGGTAACGTATCACATCTGTACCTGAAATGTATGGCATGTATAAATTTGTAAGGCATGCTGCATAAACGAAAAAAGCTGTACAGACAAAAGCAATATTTGTTGTAAGGCGATAGAAAGAAACTCCAAAAAAGGAAATGCTCTTTTAGAGTATCCTGGTAAAGCAGAAAGAGAAACCATGGCCCGGCTTCTCTTTCTGTTCGTTAGCGTAAAGTTACTTTCGGAAAATTAAATATTGAAAAGGGCAGTTCCTTTGTATAAAGTTTTAAGTGACGAAACAAAAAACGCAAAGGAGAACTGCCCCATGTATAACAGTATAATCGAATTTATTGAAAAAGACACTACCAAAATTGAAAAAATCACAAAGGATTTTCTGCTTGCCGGAAACACTCTGCGTTTTGAAGAAGGACTTCGGGATGCTTTGATTGAACTCGTAAGAAATATTTATCAGGAATGTCTGGAATCCATTGAGCAGGAGATCCGGAACAGTGAGTTCAGAAAACAGTCGTACTACATTGAGCACAAAGCAGATAAAAGATCACTTCTTACAACGTTTGGCAATATCGAGATCGAGAGAGCGTATTACAAAGAAAAAGCAACCGGAGAACGTGTTTATCTGCTGGATAGTCAGGAAGACGCAAAAGAGCTGATCTATGAGGCAATCAATAATAGGGATATGGGTGAGGTAAAACGTTTGTTACAAAAATGCAGTGCGTCAGCTGAGGCAGAAGGAAAGAGAAATGAAATCCATGAATGCATCCGGTATATAACAAACAACTGGCTTGGGATCATGGTAAGGATAGATGATGGTGGAGCTGTATGGGGATGCAGTGCGGAGGGGCAGATCAGCCATGTACTGGATGAGAGACTTAATTTATAAAAGAGGGACGACTGCATGATTGACCAATGTATTCCTATACCTAGTCCTATACCCGATTAAACTCACCAGATAGTAAAGAAAAGAAAAATATGGTATACTTGTAAAGGTTTTTAATCTTAAAACTTTCAAGGAGTTGGTCTGCTCATATTTTTCCGAAGAACAATTTACGCTATCAATAAATAAGAATTTATTGATAAAATCAAGAAAATTTGATATAATAAAAAAACAATATACATATTACATTTCAAATTATTTGATTTGTAATTAAAGCGGCGAATGTTGGTAGCATTTGTCGCTTTTTCTTTATATATTCCATCATAAGATTATTCTAAGAACATACATGCAGGATTTTGGTCGGGTATGTTCTTAAATCCCGCTTTTTCAAGTAAGTTTTTATTTATCTGTGTTGCGTAGCCATTGTTATAAGTCCATATTGTAAGATACTTATATCCTTGCTCATCTTTAAAGCGTTTTAATTCCGATACGACAGAGAGAAAAGTATCTTCATTCCGAAATTGGAATGGAACATTATATACTCTGTCATCAGGATTCCAGCTAAGCTGTTCAGAAGCTGCAGATAATGATTCTAAAATACCGATTGGTGCATCATTTGCATACACTTCTGTAACATTACCTGATGAGTAGCGACTGCTAGGCTCATATCTGTATTGGATGTTCATTAGCTCCCCCTTTCTACCACTCCAGTGAAATTTCAGAAATAATGTCATAAAGTGCATTTCGGGCACGCGAATTTTCTTCGTTAAACTCACACATTCGTGTTACGCATGCTAGAAACCTGAATGTAATAGACCAGTCATATAACATATCCCAACATACACTGATTAACTCATAGCATTCTTTAAAAACGATTTCCTGCGGTGAATTTTCAGCTTTATTCAGAATCAATTTAGCAAATTCAAGATTTGAAGCATACATGTGGCGGTCGTAAGGTTCGATGCAGGCATACACACAGTTTTCAATTCGCAAAATAATATCCTTTACCTGGGTAATAAAGTAATCCAATGAAGGGTTGTTAATATAATGCGATGATGAATCGCAATACATAATGCAGTATTCGATCACTGGCTTGAAGTTATTATGTTTTGCTCTCCAATCGACTCCAGCAGCGTTTGACGAAAATAGCGCATCCAAAGTTTTCTTAATTCCACCATTTTCATTATCTGGGTACAGATTCTGTCGAATAATATATCGTGCTTCCTCATGATGTGGAAGTAAGCCATCAAGAATCAACTTCTCTATTATATAAGATGATGAACGCTGTGTTTCGATGGCGAGATCTTCTATTCTGGTCTCAACGAATTTTTTGACATATTCGGATGAGAAGTAAAACATTTTTTGGTTTTTTTTTATTTATTGCCATAATGAATCTCCTTTCGTAGACTCGGAAAGCACTTTGATAACTTAATGATATCATAATGATATCATAATGCTATCCTGTTACTATCGTTATAACAAATTTAAAAAAGAAAGCAATAGAAATTTTAAAAAAATATTGAAATTTATTTATAATACCATTCCTAGCAGCTTCGCAGGTCTGCCATAGGTCCACAGACCAATCCGTCAGTGACATCCACCGAGGATGTCTTAAACCCTTCCAGACAAGGTGTGATGAGAGTCACCCCATGCCCCCTCAGAGGGAGAATAAAACCCATGACATCAATCCACGCTGTGAAATGAATCCCGGGCTTCATCTTTTGAATTGCCTGCAGCTTATCATATTCTCTCCGCATCTAACCTCAGATTCATGTGATTGAGCTCATCCGCTTCTTGCCTTTAATTAAGATATCAATCTGTCCAGCTCGCAAATCTGCACTTTCTTTCTCCGCCTGCATCCTCCTCAGGGTTGTTGCATGATAATATCATCTTTCGCAGTAATACGCCCTCATTTGCTCATTCCCTTCCACTTTACCGGCATCGTCCCTGCCCTCCTTGGTCGATGTAATGTTTATATGATATTTGAACAGGCTATATCGGCATACCGATATAATCTGATGCGGTAAAGCATAATAAAAACTGACCAAAATAAAAATAGTTCGTAAAATATGTATTTTACGAACTATTTTTGCTTTTCATGATGGTATCATTATGGTATAATAGAGACATACAAATCGTAATTTTTAGAACAAAATATTTTATAAGATTAATGAGATTATATTATTCATAAGGAGGAAACATTATGAAATCAGACAAGTCAAAGTGGAAAACACTTAGCATCAAAAATCGTTTAAAGAAAGGCTTCAGACTGACTACATTTGTAGC
>ERZ773114.419-NODE-419-length-53039-cov-8.684225_pt1 | contig 53039 bp, 62 predicted proteins | sample MGYA00580564_ERZ773114 | MGnify/ENA primary metagenome ERZ773114 (study PRJEB29015, sample SAMEA2737836) | human gut metagenome | biome: human gut; feature: human-associated habitat; material: faeces | place: China | collected 2012 ... | reverse complement strand
GACGTAGCACTAAATGGCTTGCTCGGAGTGTAAGCTTTAAGGAAGGCGCTTGTATTTCTGGTTATGTCGGTGACGCAACTCCTTATTGCAAAACGGGCACCTCATTTACAAAGGCAGGTGAATGTACGACAAATTACAATTCAATGTGCCGTGTCAAGCAGATAATGCCTGTCAAGTTTTTCTTCTAACTCTAATTGCTCTATAGTATCACAATAAATTAATGAGTTAGATGCGGCGTCAAGTAAAACTTGGCGCCTTTTTCTTTTCTAATATTATACATTTATTTACATATAACTTGCAATTTTAATATTTTTTATTTAATATGATGTTGCTCACATCCTCAAATGTGTCCGAAGTCATTAATCGGACGTAAGAGTAAAAGAAAGGCAAAATAACAATGGCAAATATTAAATCTGCTAAAAAAAGAGTATTAATAGCTGAAAGAAACAGAGTTAGAAATGTTGCTTTCAAAACTTCAATAAAGACAGCTGTTAAGAAAGTGTTAGAACTGGCTAAAGCTGATGATAAAGAAGCTTTAAATGCTGCAATGTCAAAAGCATATCAATTATGCGATAAAGCAGTTTCAAAAGGTATTTTACACAAAAATACCGCTGCCAGAAAAAAATCAAGATTAACTATTGCTGTAAATAAATTACAGGCAAAATAGTTACTTGTTTTTATGTTTAAGAGAAAGCCGTAAATTTATTTTTGCGGCTTTCTTTTTTATGTTAATAAATATTCATATATTTGTTGCTTCCCTTATTAAAAAGTGGTAAAATATAAATATGGTTCTAGCGGCTCTTTTACTGTTTGTAATTGTATTGGTCTTTTCGTTTATAATTTTTCTTTTCTGCAAAAGATTGATTTATAAGCTTAACAGGCGTGTGCTTGCCAGAAATCTTGCTTTGATAAAAAACGGTAAATATCTGGCTGATTATGAAAATTTATCGGAAAATGATATAAGAGAAAAACTTATTATCCCGTTTTTTATGGTGCTTGGCTATAATACTTATGATATGCGTGAGTTTGTAAGGACTCAAAGGCGTGCAGCAGTTGAACCTGATTACATTACTAAAAAGTGGGATAACAGCAGATTATGCAAACGCTCATTGTATATTAAGTATGAAAATTTTTCGGATAACGCGGTTAACTTAAATAAAAAAGTTTACAGTGATAACAAAATGCAGGGCGTAAATATAGATGAATTGATGAAACCTCTGTATTTTAAAGGTGAATATTACGTTTTGACAAATGGTTATTTGTATTTATTTTTCAGTAAAAAATATATTACGGGCAGCGAAAAATTTGAATTCTGTTTTAATGTGAAAAATTACAGTAAAGCTGATATTGCAAATCTTGCATATTTTACAAAACAATATATGTTTTTGCAGATTTCCGATGTCTATCGTTCATAAATTCGTGATTAATATTATGTAAAGATATTGGTAATTAATTATTTATAGAGTATAATTATCTCGTTACAGTATACTTTTATTGAGAAAGATAATTATGCAGGATAATTCAGAAAGAAAAGCAATAAAAAATATAGATTTTAATATAGATTTAGCCCAAAGTTTCGGTATTTATAAAAATAATTATGAATTTGAACTTTTGGATTATGCAAGTTCGGTTAATATTTCATGCGGGTTTCACGCCGGCGATCCTTTGACTATTAAAAATGCTTTGTTAAAAGCTAAAGAAAAAAATGTGGTAGTAGGTGCACATATAGGTTTTGATGATATTCAAGGGTTCGGGTACCGCGATATGGACTTGACAGAAGATGAAATTGAAGCTCTTGTTATTTATCAGGTCGGAGCTTTAATGTCTTTTGCCAAAACTTTCAACATGGAAATAGAACATGTAAGACCGCATGGTGCAATGTATAAAAGATGTGCATCGGATTTTGCGTTTGCTTGTTCTGTCGCAAGAGCAATTCAAAAATGTTCTAAGTGGCTTGTTTATTACGGTGCGGCAGGAGAAATAACCGAAAAGACAGGGGCGCTTATTAATATTCCGATTGCACAGGAAATATGTCTTGAAAAAATGTATAATGTTGACGGTACCGTAAATACGGTTGCCAGAGATAACGAGAATACCGAAATGGGAATTTCACGTTTAAAACAATTACTTGCAGCATCTCAGGTTTCAAATGTTGAGGGCGGCAAGACTGTTGTAACAGCTGATACAATTCACTTTACAAACAGGCTTTCAAATTCTTTGGAATTGATTAAACAGGCGCATGATATTATAAAACCTGTGCCCGTAAATTATAAAAATGCTTGTTTGTCAGGTTGGGTAGAATAATAAAGGATAATTTATAAGGTGATGAAAGATTTTAGAAAAAGTGTAAAGATGCCGGATGATGTAAGGTGGCTAATGCCTGGTTTGCAGGTAAAACGCTGGTTTGCTTTGATATTTTTAGGCGCTGTATTAATGACTTTTGGCGTTTTAATTTTGTTTGATATAAAACCTGTTTTTTATACTATGGAGTTCATCAGAAAAATAGCAATGACTATTTCAACCGAATGGATTGCATTTGCCGTTGTAATGTTCGGTGCGGGCATATTTTTCAAAGGATGGCAGAAAACAAATCTTTCAATGCTTGATGGTGCTGATAAACAGTCTTTATTGGAAAACTTATACAGAAGAAGAAAATTAAACAGAGGTCCGAAAATCGTAGCGGTAGGCGGCGGTACGGGCTTATCAATGCTGTTGAGAGGTATTAAAAATATAACCAATAACGTAACTGCAGTTGTAACTGTCGGTGATGACGGCGGAAGTTCCGGAAGGTTAAGAGAAGAAATGGGGGTTCTTCCTCCCGGTGATATCAGAAACTGTATTGCTGCATTGGCTGATGATGAAGATTTGGTTACAAAACTCTTCCAATACAGGTTTAAAACTGGTGAAGGGCTTGAAGGACACAGTTTCGGCAACTTATTTTTAACGGCTCTGTGCTCAATTACGGGCGATATGGTTCGTGCAGTCAAAGAATCTTCAAACGTTCTGTCAATTCGCGGAAGGGTTTTGCCTTCAACTCTTGATGATATGAAACTTGTTGCGGAAATGGAAGACGGCAGAATTATTCACGGTGAATCAAATATACCAGAAGCTCATGGTAAAATTAAGCGTTTATATACAGATCCGCAAAATTGCAGGGCATTAGCTGATGTTATTTCTGCAATAAGAGATGCGGAACTGATTATTCTTGGTCCCGGAAGCTTATATACAAGTGTTATTCCTAATTTGTTAATTCAGGAAATATCACATGAGATTGCAAAATCAAACGCTAAGAAAATATATGTATGCAATATTATGACACAACCGGGTGAAACTGACGGCTACAGCGTATGTGATCATATTAACGCTATAACGAAACATGCGGGAAGCAAAAAAGTTATTGATGCGGTTTTAGTAAATGACTTTATGCCGTCAAATCTTGCTAAAAAATATCAGATAGCAGGTTCTTATCCTGTTAAACCTGATTTTGATAATTTAAAAAAGCTTGGTGTAAAATTGGTTTCCAGAAAGCTTATTGAGGACAGCAGAGAAGGACTTGTAAGACACAGTTCGAATCGTGTTGCAAGAGCAATTTATTACTGGTTCAGAAAAGAACATAAAAATGAAAAAGGTATCTTTTCACAGGGTAAAGAGGCAGAAAAACAAGGCTGTAATGTATAATGGTTAAAAAAGTTACTGTTAATACTATTCAAAAATATAAAGATAATAACGAAAAATTTTCTGTTCTAACAGCTTACGATTATTCAACCGCAAAATATATTGACGAGGCAGGAGTTGATATTATTTTAATAGGCGACAGCCTTGCTATGGTAGCTTTAGGTTATGAAACTACGCATTCTGTCGGAATGGAAGAAATGTCAATCTTTACAAAAGCAGCTGCTAAAGGTGTGCAGCGAGCTATGGTTGTTACTGACATGCCTTTTTTAAGCTATCATACCGATATTCCGTCAGCCGTAAAAAATTGCGGGGAAATGATAAAACTGGGTGCCAATGCCGTTAAAATAGAAGGCTTTAACGAACATATTTTGAATGTAATCCGCCACCTTGTTGAAACAGGAATTCCTGTTATGGGGCATTTAGGTTTTACTCCTCAATTTTTGAATACACTCGGCGGGTATAAAATTCAGGGCAAAACCCGTGAAGCTGCGGAAGAAATTCTTATACAGGCCAAAGAACTTGAAAATGCTGGAGTATTTTCTATAGTTCTTGAAATGGTTCCTCAAGAGAGCGCAAAATATATTAGTGAAAATCTTCATGTTCCGACGATTTCTTGCGGTGCAGGCAAATATTGTGATGCACAAGTTCTGGTATCTGATGATGTTTTCGGGAAATACTCCGATTTTAAACCTAAATTCGCAAGAAAATACGGTGATATGAAAACTTTAATTTACGAATGTGCAAAAAAATTTGATAAAGATGTTAAAAGCGGAAACTTTCCGTCTGAAGAAGAAATATTTTAGGAAAGAGAGTGGTATTAATATTATGTTGGTTCATACAATAGCGGAAGTAAGAGAGAAAGTCAGACAGTGGAAAAAGGAAGGTTTGACCGTTGGGCTTGTTCCCACTATGGGGGCTTTGCATAACGGACATTTAAGCCTTATTAAAAAAAGTGTTGAAAAATGTGACAGAACTGTTGTGTCTGTTTTTGTAAATCCTATCCAGTTTTGTCCGGGAGAAGATTTGGATAAATACCCGAGAACTCTTGATGCTGATGAAAAACTTTGCAATGATGCCGCAGCGGATATTGTATTTGCTCCTTCTCCAAAAGAAATGTACGGTGAAGGTCATATTATGTCAAATGACTTTTTAACTTATGTAATACCGCCTTATTTCTATGTCGACAAACTTTGCGGGAAATCCCGCGTCGGGCATTTTGACGGTGTTTGTACCGTGGTGAATAAATTATTTAATATTGTTCAGCCTGATTATGCATTTTTTGGCGAAAAAGACAGGCAGCAGCTTATAATATTGAAAAAAATGGTCAAAGATTTAAATATTCCCGTTGAAATTGTTCCTTGTCCAATCGTAAGAGAAGAAAGCGGACTTGCATTATCTTCACGCAACAAGTATTTGTCTGATGAAGATAAGGTAAATGCTCAGGCTTTGAGCAAAATTTTATTTAATATAAAAGCATGCTATAATAAGGGTATAACAGATGTTAGAGCTTTGAGCGAAACTGCATATTCATATTTAAACAGCAGCCACTCGCTTGAATATTTGGAATTCAGAGATGCTGAAAATTTGGAAGAAAAAGAAATTGCTGATAACAATACGATTGTATTTATTGCTTTGAAAATAGGCGATGTAAGGTTAATTGATAATATAGCGTTAGCGTGAGGAATTATGCTGGTAATTTATAAGTTTTTATCAAAAGTTTTACAAATTATTCTAAATATATTATTTGTTATTCAGATAACATTAATGATACTTGTATTTCTTACGGCAACATACTGGTTCTTAAATCTGATAAATATTTCGGCATTTGATTTCGCAAAACCGATTGCGGATGCTGTTTCCGAGTTTGTAAAATTATTTTATCAGCAGGAAGTTGAACTTGGCGGAGTTTATGTGGATGCTTCGATTTTGTTATTTGATTTAATTGCAGTTGTCCTGGTCTTTGTAATTACAAAATCCAAATTTTATTTTCACAGAGGGATGGATTATCTGAATGAAGGAATTAGGGCTTGTGAAGAAAAAATTGAAGCAAAATTTAACAAATCTCTGCAAAAGGAAGTCGAAAACAGTATAAAAAAATGTAATAACGTAGCTGTTCTGGTTCAATTTACCGCAAAAAATATGATGGTAGATTCCTGCTGGGGCGGTGATGCAAATGCGGGAGTAAAAGAGAAAGAAGAAGAAGCTTTTAAAACTTTTTATGCATCTATAAAAAATATCACCGGTTGTAAATTTGCTAAAACAGGCGATAAAATGCTTATACTCCTGAACGATTTTAACAGTGTAGATAACCTTCTTCACTTTATTGATATTTCAGTAAATCGCATAAGAGTAAATATGAAGAAGAAAAAATGGCTCTTAATCAGTTATATTTCAGTTGATGTGTTTGATAATCAAACAAACTTTAAAGATGATGTTTATCCTCTTCTGGAAAAATTATTAACTCTGAAAATTCAAAACGAAGCAGTTTGCCTCGGTAACTTTTGCATGAGATATGAATTAATGATGGAACCAATGTATACACCGTTTTTGAGAGGTACTTATAATATAAACGAACAATGTGATGTATGGTCTTTGGTTAAGAAAAATTAACTTTCCTATTGATTTTTAAAACCTTTTCAAGTAATATTACAAATATACAACCGCAGACAGTTAGCGGGGGGGGGGGCAGATAAGAGCCCCGGTGTTTGAAAAACTAACATAATCTCCCCTTAATATACCAGCTAACCGAGGTGAAACAGTCGAAATATTTTAAATAGATTTGTTAGCCTGTGAGATTTTGCGGTCAAAATATGAAAGATGCAAAATCTTTTGTATTTTTAGAAGGTCGATAAATTTAATTTGTAAAACAAAGGAGCTAAACATGGCAACAAAAGCTTTTAAATCTGAAAAAATAGATGCTATAAAAGCAAAAGCAGAAAAAGCCCAGGTAGCTATTTTAACTGAGTATAAAGGTTACACTGTAGAAGAAATTACAAATCTCAGACGCAGCATTCAAAAAGACGGCGGCGACTACATGGTAACAAAAAATACTTTGGCTAAAATCGCTTTAAAGGGTACTGACTTTGAAGTTCTTGCCGAATCTTTAACAGGACCTGTAGCTATCGCTTTCGGTTTTGAAGATCAGGTAAGCCCTGCAAAAGCAGTTGCAAAATTTATTAAAGATACCAAAAAAGGTGCAATTCTCGGCGGTGCTTTAGACGGTAAATTATTATCAGCTAAAGAAGCAGAAGCATTATCAAAAATGCCTTCAAAAGAAGAACTTATTGCAAAAATTCTCGGTTCTATCAACTCACCTGCTTCAGGTATCGTTGGATCTATCAACGCAGTTATGTCACAACTTACAAGAACTATGGCTGCTGTTAGAGACCAAAAGACTGCTTAGCGGATTTTGGCAAGTGCGCCGTGTGAACGTAAGTGAACCCAGCACGCCATAATGAGAAACTTTATGAAGTGAAATAATTTTGATAAAAATTATGTAACGAAATGGAAAGTTTTGAATTGCCAATAATCAAAGACACAACTTAAAATGTACACAACTTAAAAGGAGAAAAATAATGAGTAACGTAGAAACTATTTTAGAATCAATTGAAAAATTAACTTTATTAGAAGCAGCTGAATTAGTTAAAGCTATGGAAGAAAAATTCGGCGTATCTGCAGCAGCTCCCGTAGCTGTAGCAGCAGCTCCCGCAGCAGCAGGTGAAGCAGCAGCTGAAGAAGCATCAGAAGTTAACGTAATCTTAGCTTCTGCAGGTGCTAACAAAATCGCTGTATTGAAAGAAGTTAGAGCTATCACAGGTCTTGGCTTAAAAGAAGCTAAAGATTTAGTTGACGGTGCACCTAAAGCAGTTAAAGAAGGTATCAAAAAAGAAGATGCTGAAGCTATCAAAAAACAACTTGAAGCAGCTGGTGCAACTGTTGAAATCAAATAGTCAATTGATTATAAATGATTTAAAAAACTCCTCTATTATAGAGGAGTTTTTTTATTGAAATACAACTTATAATTTGATATAATAATTATAAAAGAAAGGAGCAGCTATGAAAAAATTGTACAATTACGGGGGGGGGGCAGTCTAAAAGCTCCTGCTCATAGTTTTGAAGATTTATTCAAAATCTTTGTGCCGGGTCAAGCGGCGCGCTTGGCATTTACACTTGCTGAGGTTTTGGTAACCTTAGGCATAATTGGTGTGGTTTCAGCAATGACCGTACCGACTTTGGTGCAAAATCATCAACGTAAAACCTATACAACAAGTTTGCATAAAGTATATAATCAAATTAGCCAGGCTCTTATGCAATATCAGACAGACAGAAATGCACTTAACCTCGCAGAAGCAGGATTAACTAATGAAGATGCTGTTGGGGGCTTTTTTAAAACTTATTTCAAAGTAATAAATGATTGTGGCGAAGATTTTTCCCCATGTTTTGCTAGTGCTTCTGAATATAAATATCTGAACGGTAAAGCATTAAATCCTGATAAACGCGGGAAACACATAGTTTTAGCTGACGGTACATCTATAAGATATGAATATAGAAGTAATTTAGGATTAGTATTAATAGAATTATTTGTCGATATAAATGGCGTAAAAGGACCTAATATTGCGGGCAGGGACATTTTTGCTTTGTATATATACGAAAACGGAAATATTGATGATTACAGTTCCGATAACACTACTGCAGAAAGGTTGACAAAAGAACAAAGAGAAAGAAGTTTTAACACTGTTTGTTCAGGTAACACAAACGGAAACTGGTATGGCTGTTTCGGTAAAATTCTTAATGACAACTGGGAGATGAATTATTAAATATATTTAAAAGCCTTCTGATTAGAAGGCTTTTAAATTATGAAAACAAATAATTCATGAATATTTATTTCAAATGCATTAGCAATACTTTCAATATTTTTTACAGTTATATTTGTTTCTCCGCGTTCCACCATGCCCACAAAATTCCTGTTAAGTTCGGCAAGTTCAGCAAGTTTCTCCTGTGACATTTTTCTTTTCTGGCGCTCAATTCTGATTTTGTGTCCCAGTTTAATAATGGTATCTTGATTAAGTCGTTTAGCCATATCTCTATCTTATTAACTAATATATTGACATTCTACCTAATATTTTGATAATATGACTAATATATTAGGTAATAAATGGAGGTAATTATGAAAAAGGCATTTACGTTAGCGGAAGTTCTTGTAACTCTTGGTATTATAGGTGTGGTTTCAGCAATGACTGTACCTACATTGATGCAAAATCATCAGAGAAAAACTTATGTAACGCAGCTTCATAAAATTTATAATGAACTATCTCAAGCTCTGGTAAGGTACCAAAATGACAAGAATGCATTAAATTTAACAGAAGCAGGTTTGACAAGTGAAGCTGCTTCACAGAATTTTTTGAAAGAATATTTTAATGTTGTTTCTGAATGTGAGACACTTACAACTCCTTGTTTTGCTTCTGAATATAAAACAATGACGGGAAACACAATATCAGAATCTTATTTTGAATTTAACCACAAAACTTATGTATTAGCGAATGGTATTTCAATACGACCACTTTACAGTAAGGCAAACGATAAAATTTTAAATATAATTGTAGATATCAACGGTCAAAAGGGTCCAAATATTTTGGGCAGAGATTTATTTATGGTAAATGTCTATAATAACGGGATAGTTGATTCTTGGAGTAACGGTGTTGTAAGCGCTCCTTTGACTGAAAAACAGCGTGAAGCAGCAGGTACTATATATAAACCCTTTGGACAAATTCTCAATGACAATTGGGAGATGACATATTAAATATTGATAAAAATATTAAAAAAGTTTATAATAAATATATTATAATTTTTTAGTTATTGAAAGGAGTAATTATGAAAAGAAGTGAATTAGAACAAATGCTTGTTACAATCGGGGGGGGGGCAAACTTTTAAGCCTTTCCAAGGCATTTTGCAAGGGTTGTAAAAGAATAAATACATGTTATAATAGTGATATGGTACATCACAATAACGTTATGATTTTTAAAGATGAGATGGGAGCTTTTACCCTTGCAGAAGTTTTGATAACTTTAGGGATTATTGGTATAGTTGCTGCAATGACAATGCCCGTATTAATTGCCGGTTATCAAAAGAATGTTTTAAAAAATCAATTTAAAAAAACATATTCAATGTTATCTCAGGCAATTGTAAAAACACAGGCAGATTTGGGTTATGTTCCGGATTGTTATTATTATGAAACAGGTGCGTCAGTTCCTCATCATTGTGCGGAATATAATTCGAACGGTACTTGTAAAAGGTACGAAACAAATGACGGAGGTTCTGTCCCAGCTGATGTGAACGGACCTTTGGGGGAATGTTCTGTTTTTACAACTGCATTTTTAAAAAACTTGAAAATAATAAAGACTTGTAAAAAAGTATATGATGACGGATGTATTCCTGCATATAAAGGCTATGAGGATATTTTGAGAGAGACAGATGATAGTCTGACTGATGTTGATATTAATAAAAAAGGTTATGTGTATCTTCAAAAAGCAAATTTATATGCTAAACCGGGGTATGTTTTTTCGGACGGAAGTGTTTTAATTGATTTAAATAATATGAATATATTTGCCATTGATATTAACGGTAAAAAAGGTCCTAATAAATGGGGGTATGATCTTTTTAATTTCAGACTGCAGGGGCTTTCTTCGAAACCTGTATATTTAGCTCCGCATCCTGTAAGTATTTACGAACAGGGCGGTAAACCTACTAAGGAAATGGTAAAAAGTATGGGAAATTAGAGACAAATTTTATTGTATTCACAGAATTCACAAATTTTATAATGCTCAATTTCTTCAGGGAATTGGGCATTTGTTATTTTTTCGCAAATGTCAATGAGTTTTATTTCATAATCTTGTGCTTTTTCTAAATTAAAGTCAATTATACAATTTTGATTATTTTTCAAATCTATATATACAAATTTCAAATTATTTCCATACATTTTTGCCGCGCACAAAAGATAAACCATTGTTTGGAAATCATATTCCGGATTTTTAGGAATTGAGCCTGTTTTGTAATCAAGAATGTAATAATTATTTTCGTCTTTCATCAAAGCATCAAACCGTCCGCCAATCCAATAATTCCTGACTTTACAGGACAGGTTGTATTCCGAATTTACATAACTTTTTTGAAAAAATTCATTTTGTTTTAAGATTTCCCAGGTCAACTTTTCATCTGAACCTAACGCCTTTTCCATCTTTGAAATATCATCGCCGCGAAGATAGTAATTTGCCAGAGCGTGAACCTTTTTACCTTTTTCAAAAAGACTGCTTTTTTGCAAGACAGAAATTTTTTGAACATATTTAAAATAATATTTTTTCGGGCAAGCTTCAAAAGTTTTCAGCATATTTGGAGAAAAACTATTCATCACACACCTCCGTGCAGTCTAAAATGTCCGTAAATATCAGGCTCGGTTCCTGTTCAATAATTTTTTCAAAAGATTTAACCTTTCTGCTTGTTGAAAAATACAAATGTTTCTTTGCTCTTGTTATTGCAACATAAAGCAGTCTTAAATTTTCCGAAACCAGTTCCTGTTTCATATCAAATTCTGTTTTAGGTTTGTAATCGGGATTAAGGCGTTTGAGATTTTCATTAAAGTCTGAATTTTTAAGCTTAATTTGTTCAAAATCAAGCGTAAGATTTTTTTCTGCCATTTCAGGAATAAATACGTAATCAAATTCATCGCCTTTTGATTTATGCAGTGTCATAATCTGCACTTTACCTGCAAGAAATTCTTTATCACTTTCATCTTCTTCCGAGAAAAATTTAAAACCGCTTAATGACGGCTTTTTAGCCAGCTCGCCCAATCGTTCGATAAGTGTCGGGAAATCTTTATAATTCAGGCTTAAACGTTTAATAAGTGTCGAAATCAAATATACATTTGATTTTTCAATTTCCGAATTAAAATAATGCAGTCCGATTTTTATTGCAAGTTCTTCTGCTGCGAGGTGCGGGAATGACAGCCAGTAAGTTAAATCCCAGTAGAACTGTGCAAGGTATATATTTTCAATATTATCACAGTCAATTTGTATAAATGGATTTTCGTATTTTCTGATTTCAAGCCCGAGTCTTTGCTTATATAATCCCATCTCTGCAAGAATTTCGTAATTATCTGCAATAACATTGTTGTCAAACGGATGTAAAATCATTTGCATTACGGCAAATATTGTTCTGAAAATTGATTTTTGTTCAAGGCTTTCGCTTCTTGTAATACTTTTTAAGCCGCTGTTATTAATAAAGTTAATCCATTGCGCAACCTGATAATTGCTTCTCAAAAGAATTCCTATTGTGCATTTGGGGTCTTTTTTCAAGGCTGATTTAATTTCTTTAAGAATATAATTTCTTTCTTCTAATGGTTTTTCAAAAATTACTGCATGCAATGCATTTTCTGACACAGGGTTTCTGCCTTCAACAGGCTGCATAAAGATTTCAAAAAATGCATTTTTAGTTTCCTGTTGTGTATCAGCCCATTTTACAAGATTATTTGCAAGTGTCCATACATCTTTTGTGCAGCGCTGGGAACAATTCATACTTACATTATTGCTTTCAGATATGAATTTTCTGAAGCCTTCCACATCAGCATTAGAAAATGTAGTTGTAATCGCCTGATTTATATCTCCGCATCTGATTAAATTTTTGTGTTTTGCACTCAAAAGATTAATAAGTCTTTGCTGAATTGATGAGCTGTCCTGTGCTTCATCTTCTATTATGTAATGACATATATCCTGATAATACGCCCTAATATCGGCATTATCTTCAAGGAGTTTAACCGAAGAAGTAAGCATGTCATCATAATCAATCAGATTTGCTTCTCTTAAAATTCTTTGATATTCATTAAAGAACATTTGAAATTTTTCAAGTTTTTTATCCATTCCGCTTTGAAACTGCCCGTTGCCGATTTTAAAAACAGAAATACCTCTGTCAAATTCGTCAGTTTCTGTTTTTTTGAGCTTTAATTTATTCGCAATTTCTCTGATAATTCTTGAACGCTGTGTGTCATCACAAATTTCAAAATCAGAAGAAAGTCCGAGCCTTTCAAAATTTCCGTTTTCTTTTAATATTCTGAGCGCGAGCCCGTGAATTGTGCTTATATTCGGAAGCTGCGACGAATTCTGTCTTATATTTTTAATCCTGTCGCGGAAGTTTCGCGCGGCACTTTCCATATATGTCATAACAAATATGTTTTCGGGATTTACTCCATTATCAAGAAGTTTGAGGATTAGAGCAAGTAAAATAGTTGTTTTCCCTGCCCCAGGAACTGCTGAAATTGCCATTTTGCCCGTTTCATATTCAAGAACGGGTTTTTGGTCATCACGAGGTATAATCTTAAAAGCTTTTTTAGTTTCTTCGGTATGAATTTGTTCTTTGATTTTTATATATTCTTCAATCCCGCCGAAATTTTCAATCCCGTTTCCGTCAAAAAGGCTCGAATATGTATAAACATGTTCTGATGCGCAAAGGGTTAATTTTCTTAAAATTCTGGCAGTTTTCTCTTTTGAAAGTTCAATATTGTCATCAATCGTAAATTCATCTTTAGCCCAGCCCCGCTGGAAAACCCAGGCATTATATAAAGGTCCTGTATCGCTTTTAATCCATTCATCGCTTGAAATATCAAGCCAGAATTGATATTTGCTTTTAATCTGATTATCAATAATCTTTTGCGGTGTTGAAATTACAAGATCATTTTCTGCAATTTCGAGAGTTGAATACGGATTTTCAGCAATGATAGAATTTTCAATTTGATTGATAATTTCATTCTTGCGGGTTTCAAAATCTTTTCCGAAAATATTTTCAAAATCCTGAAGCTGTTTTACAAAAAAGTTGAATTTATTTAATTCTGCAGGATTAACATAATAAAATTCCGCAAGCTCATAATAAATATCGTAAACTTTTTCCGAAAGTTTGCCGCTGCTCTCTGAGAGTTTTTTTATTACGTCAAGAAATTTTTTATATTTTTCTGTATATTCCTGAAGCCTAAATTCGTGTTCTGCAAGTTCCCCGTTTTTTTCAAAATTTTCAAGTATATCTCTGCAATATTTCACGGGAATTCCTAAAAATTCAGAGAGTACAACGCGCAAATCAAATTCGCTTAATTTAATTCCGCTGTTAAGTTTAAGAATTGTAAGAACTGCTTTTACAAGCCTGTTTTGTATAAGCTTTTCGCTGCCCGATAAAAACATCAGATTTGTGTGGATATTTTCTTTCAGAGAAAATTTAAGCATATCATCTATTACGGGAGTTATTATCGAAATTTCGCTCGGGAGAACGTTTTTCGCTAAAAGTTCTTTAATTTGTTTTATTGCTTCATCTATCATTGAAGCTCTTTTGGAAGGTGACTGCAGTGAAAATTTCTCAAGAGTATCGGTTTTGTTTTTCGTAATATTTGAAAATAAAGTTTCGGCATCTTTTGCAAGAAGATTTTCTGATGTAAGTTTTTCAGCATTTTGATTAAACAGTTCTTCAAATTTCCATACTGCTGTTCTGTCGGCACTTAAATATCCCGTACGGCTTGCCCCTTTTTCATCAAAGGCAATAAAAACATCATTTAATTGCGGGGCAAGATACGAAATAAAATCAAAGCAGACGGGAGTAATTTCGTCACCGTCATCAAGAATTAAATATTTAATATTTTTAAAATAATCAGAATTTTTATAGACATAGTTAAAAACAAGAACCTGTCTTAAGTAATCAAAATCTCTTAGAGCAAGAGTTTTTGAAAGTAACTTTTTTAAGACGTTTTTTGCATCTTCGGCAAAGCTTTCACCAAGAACTCTGGAGCGCCATTCTACTTCTTCATCTGTTAAATTATTTTGAACAATCAGAGAATACCTTCTAAAAATTTGATGCAAGAGAGATTTTTTTGAATTATAACCCTTAAACGGAACTTCATGCAAAATATCTTTTAAAATAAATTGCGAAACTTCCAGACCTGCAAGGTTCGGAAGAATTGCCGGATTGTTGAAAGGGTTAATGTTTTCAATAAGCGCCCAGTTGTCATTAATTGTATTGTAAACAAGCGAGAAAAACGAATGTACCTGTAATTTTTCTATACAGTTTACTTCCAGTTTTTCCAAAGTTTTATTTATGAAGTTTTGTTTAAGGCTTGAGTTTTGTACAAGCACTAAAATTTCAGAAGATTTTACGCCGGAATTCAGTAATCCGATGTATGCATTTATCAGAAAATCGGTTTTATTTGTAGATAAATCAGCGCAAAATAACATTCATACTCCTTTAATAATAATTGTATCATGAACAATAAAAAAATTATTTTGTCCTCATCCTTCTGAACTATTGCATTTTTTTAGCCGTTAGTCTATTATATAACCATAAACGGAGAGAAGGTAACAAAATAAAAATGCATGGAGGTTAGTTATGCAAGAATTACAAGAACAAATCGGACAATCAGCAGGTCAAATTTACAATTACTTGAACAGTAACGGAGAATCTACTTTCTCTAAAATGAAAAAAGAATTAGACCTTAAAGGTAATTTTGCAGATTTGGGTCTTGGCTGGTTAGCAAGAGAAGACAAAGTTGAAATCTCTAAAAAAGGTGCTTCAGTTAGTGTAAGACTTAAATAGTTTTTTGTAAAAAAGACATTATAAAAAAAGACACTTTTTAAAAGTGTCTTTTTTTATTGTAACAATTTGTAAATATGGATTTTAAATAGCCTAAAATCCGCTTATACTGTCTCATAGGATAGGATAGGATAGGATAGATAGGCGTCCTGTCAATATTTTCCCCCTCGAAATTTTTATATAAATACGGAAGCAATTATTAAAGAATTTCAAGGGGGATTTAAATATGGGGATTAGCAAGCTCACTCTTTGTGCTGCGAATTATTTTGCAGCGTCTAAAAATTTTGCAAACAAGGGGGGTAAATATGTTTATAGAGAATCTAAAAATATTTTTGCAAATAACACTAAAATCGGGAAAAGATTACGTGAAGGTGTTCATAATGCCCGAGAGGCAGTTAAGATTAATATTGAAAAAATCCCTGATTCTGCAGGTAGTACGCTGCAAAAATGCAGAGAATATTTAGAGCACAATGCGGCTTCTTCCGTACAAAATTTGTTCCATGACAAAAATTTTAAAAATTTATTTGAAAACTATTTGAAAAAAGTACATAATCGTTTTGGAAATGATAAAACGGTTTTAAATTATATAAACGGAATAACAAATGAAATTTCTGCTGAAAATCTGTTTCAGTCAATAATTGAGGCATCGGGTATAGGTCCCGTAAAGTTTTGCCAGATAATCTCAAGCAATCAAAATTTCATGTCAAAAATAAAAAATCCTGCTCTAAAAGATGCAATTCTGAGAACAAGAAACAATTGTTCATTCTCACGAACGATTGAAGAAGCACAAGACTTTTTAAATAAATCATTTCCTCACAAAAATTTTAAGATTAAAAACGAAATGAGTGCTGGCAGTGTCGGGGCAGCATACCTTGTTGAACGCCCTGACGGTATGACAGCCGTTTTAAAAATGTTAAAAAAAGGAGCGGATAAAGAACAATTAGAATTAGAAGAAAAGTTAATGTCACGTCTGATTAAGGAATTAGGCTTCTCATCCAAAGAACTTGAAGAATACAGAGCAATTTTAAAAAATTGTTATAAAGGCTGGAAAGAAGAACTTAATTTCTTTAAAGAATTTGAATACAATAAGCTTTTGGCAAAAGGAGCCAAGAGATATAAAGTTGCTGATATTACAGATATTTCAGAAAACGGTTCTTGTATTATAATGAATAAAGCATCAGGAATTCAGATGAATAAACTTGTAAGTATGCTGAATGACTATAAATCCGCACCTGACAGCTTTTCTGCTAAATACGCAAAAGAAATATGCGCAAATCCTTGGCTAAAAGACCCCGAAAAAGTAATGAAAGAACTTCCTGTTACTTTAATGAAAACTTTTGACGAGCAGTTTATGTTTATGAAGAAAGGCGGAAAAAGCTTGATGCACGGTGATCCGCATACAGGGAATTTTTTTATTACGGTAGATGAAAAAGGCAAATTAATTCCTGAATTTATAGATACAGGTAATTGTGTTTCAAGAACAGGTACCCAAATAAAAAATGATATAAGTTTTCTGTCAAATTATTTGGTTGGTAACTCGGAAGGTGTAGCGCGGTATTTTGTTGAACAATGCGGCTATAACAGAGCTAATAAGCGTATGATTATTAATAAAATAACAAAGGAAATTCAGGAAAAAGTTTTCGGGAAAAAACATAATATAAAGAAATTTTCCGATGTTCAGGGCAATATACTGGCAATACTTGATAAATACGGCTTAAGTATGTCTGCCGAAAATGCAACAGCTATGAAAGCCCAAATGCAATTTTTTACGGCAGTATCCGAAGCCGCAAGATTATCAGGAAAGTCGCTTGATATAACAGCGGTAATTAAAGATATGCCTCAGGCGGTTTATGGAATGATTAAAAACGGTATTAATCCTTTTTCTTCCGTAAAAGATGCGGTAAAATTTGCTTACTATAATCAGAAGCAGGCTGCTGGCACGGCATATCAATTTGCAATTCGCGAGGCTGATAACATAATTAAAAATGAAACAGTTAATACTCTTGTATAAAATAAAAACGGCTTCTAAATATTTTTAGAAGCCTTCGAAATCTTTTATGATTCCTCGTGTAAAAGGTTAGTAGGTAGAAAGTGTAGTAGGTAGTGTGAAATTTATTAATTCGCTTTTGCGTTATTTATTTCTTATATATTAATAAAGTATTTACAAAGTATATAATTGCGAAATATTATATCTATTGTTACAAAAATTAATATTAGTTTGATTTATAATCTGAAAAAAGGATTAATTTATGAAAATCGCAATTTACCCGGGAAGTTTTGACCCGATTACAAAAGGACATTTAGATATATTACATACGGCAGCCGAAATATTTGATAAAGTTATTATTGCGGTTGCAAGAAATCCCGAAAAACACGGCTTTCTTCCTGTTGATGTACGAGTTAAACTTATAAAAGAAAGCGTAAAAGATTTACACAATGTTGAAGTTGATTTCTTTGAAGGCTTAACCATAAATTATGCCAGAGAAAAAGGAGCCACCGTTCTTATAAGAGGTCTGCGCGCCGTATCCGATTTTGAATATGAAATGCAGCTTTCTCAAGCTAACAGTGCACTTGCTTGTGAAGTAAAAACAGTATTTCTTACTACTAAACCCAAATATAACTTCATTTCATCAAGTACAATTAAAGAAATTTTCCTCAATAAAGGAGATATTTCAAAATTTGTTCCGGAACCCGTTAACGAATATTTGAAGAATTCTTATAAATGTTAAAATATATGGCTCTTTCCGTAACAAACTATTTGACAATTAATATACGCTTATGTAGAATGTAATTAGAGTAAGAAAGGTATATGTGTGACAACAATGCAACAAAATGGTGTATATGATTTATTAAAAATGTTAGAAATTTCTCTGGAGGAAGGTTTTCCTATTATCCCGCGAAAGTTTACTGTTGTAAAAACAAAAGAAATTGAAACATTAATTGATAGAATTTATGCTTCTTTACCTGTTGAAGTTCAGGAAGCAAGAGCGTTTTTAAGACGCAGAGAAGAACTTCAAATAGAAGCACAGCAAAAAGCAGAAAAAATTATTCAGGATGCTCAGGCAGAAGCAGATAGAAAACTATCTGAAGCTGATTTTATTAAAGCTCTTGAAAGAGAAGGTATAAGAATTAGAACTCAGGTTCAGCAGGAATGCGAAGAAATTAAACGCAAAGCTATGGAAGAAGCTGATAATATCAGAGCTCAAGCCGTAGAAGAAGCCATGAAAACAAAAGAAGGCGCTGAACTTTATGCAGAACAGGTTCTGACAAATTTAGAAAAGAATTTGACGCAGCAGCAGCAAATTGTTAAAAATGGTCAGGTTTATATGGAAAAACTTCGCACGGACTCTTTCGGAAGCTATGATATACCTACTTCTTACTCAACAGAAAGAGCTCAGTCCAGTTCTGATTTTGTAATAAAATAAATAAAAACTTTTTCAAATCAGCCGATTAGCCAATCGGCTGATTTTGTTATAATCAACTTATTGTTTTTTAACATATTGTTTGCAATTTATTTTGTTTGGTTTATTATGTAAACATAAGCCGATTTAATTAGAATGTGAGTTATATCACATTCTTTTTTAAAGAGGAAGAATTTAAAACAAATAAGTATAAAGGAAAATAAAAATGGGTATCAAAGGAAAAAATGACAAAATGGTAGTTCTGGCTTGCGAAGACTGCAAAGAAAGAAACTACACAACTACTAAAAACAAAAAAAATATTAAAGAAAGATTAGAGTTGAGCAAATACTGCCCGACTTGCAAAAAACACACTAACCACAAAGAAACTAAATAGTGTGCTGGCTAAGGCTTTCCAGGGAGTTATTCCCTGCTTGCGTCCTTAGTTCAGTTGGTAGAACGTCGGTCTCCAAAACCGGATGTCGAGGGTTCGAGTCCTTCAGGGCGCGATTTTTATAAAACGTAAGGAAACAAAAATATGATAGGTGCAGAAAATCAAACACCGGCATGGTTAGAAAAATCAACAAATTCAGTAAGAACTTACTTCAGAGGCGTAAGAACCGAATGGGGTAAAATCAGCTGGCCGGAAAAACGTCAGGTAGTAGCAGAAACAGTTTTTGTTGTAGCTATAGTTTTTGTTTTTACCGTTGCAGTTTATTTAATGGATATAATTTTTAAAGGTTTACTGGGACTGATAAAATAGTTCGGTAACAGAATAATAAAGGTGGCTTATGACTGAAAAAGAAAAATCTATGAAAGAACAGTTAGACGAAGACAAAGCCCAGGAAGCTTTGGAAGAGCAGGCTGAAAACGAAGCTAAAGAAGCTAAGAAAAACCAGAAACGCTGGTACATTGTTCATACATATTCGGGTTACGAAAACAAAGTAAAAGTTAACCTTGAAAAACGTATCGAATATATGAACATGGGTGACAAAATCTTTAGAATTGAAGTCCCTCAAAAAACTGTAACCCAGATGAAAGGCGGTAAAAAACAGGAACGTGAAGAAAAAATCTTTCCCGGCTATGTTCTTGTTGAAATGATTATGGATGAGGACAGCTGGTATGTTGTAAGACACACTTCAGGCGTTACCAAATTCGTCGGCTCTGCCAAGAAACCTATCCCTGCACGTGACAGTGAAATTAAAAAGATTATTAACCGCTCATCTTCAACTTCTCAGAAAATTGAACTTGATGTTAAAGCAGGCGACAAAGTCAGAATTACTTCAGGACCTTTCGCAGACTTTATTGCGGACATTATTGAAGTTTATCCTGATAAATCAAAACTTCGTGCAAATGTTTCAATCTTCGGACGTGAAACTCCTGTTGAACTGGAATACAAACAAATTAACAAATTATAATAATTAGTACAAAAGATGTGGAAGGACCCTCCCGTATGAAATTGTTAGGACGCGGAGACCGTTAGCACCACAAAAGGAGAAAAAAATGGCTAAAAAAGTAGTAGGAAAAATCAAGCTTCAAATTGAAGCAGGTAAAGCAAATCCGTCACCGCCGGTTGGGCCTGCATTGGGTCAGCATGGTGTTAACATCATGGATTTCTGTAAGCAGTTCAATGCTAAGACAGAATCTCAAGCCGGATATATTATTCCGGTTGTAATTGATGTTTACGAAGACAGAAGTTTTTCTTTCATCGTAAAATCACCTCCGGCACCGGTTCTTATTAAGAAAGCTTTAAACCTTCCAAAAGGCTCAGCTGTTCCTAATAAAGATAAAGTCGGCGAAATCACTCAAGCTCAGCTTGAAGAAATTGCTAAAATTAAGATGAATGACTTAAACGCAACAACTATGGAAGCTGCTGTGAACATGATTAAAGGTTCTTGCAGAGCTATGGGTGTTACGGTTAAAGAAGGTTAGATGGAAGGACGTTAGTCCGTTATTACCACGAAAGGAATTATAAAAAAATGTCAAAATTAACTAAAAAACAAAAGAAAATGCAGGAAATGTTGGAAGGCTTCGTTCAACCGGCTACTGCAGTTGATACAATTAAAAAATTAAAAGAAATTTCAAAAGAAGTTTCTAAATTTAATGAAACAGTTGAATGCCATATGAGATTAGGTATCGATGTTCGTCAGGCTGATCAGCAAATCAGATCTACAGTTGTACTGCCTGCAGGCTTAGGTAAAACTGTTAAAGTTTGCGTTATAGCAAAAGGTCCTAAAGCTACTGAAGCAAAAGATGCTGGTGCTGATTATGCTGGTGCTGAAGAAATTATCGATAAAATTTCTGATGGCTGGTTTGACTTTGATACATTAATTGCAACTCCTGATTGTATGGGTATGCTTGGTAAATTAGGCCGTGTTTTAGGGCCTAAAGGTTTAATGCCAAACCCAAAAACAGGAACAGTTACAATGGATGTAGCAAAAGCTGTTAAAGATGCTAAAGCTGGTAAAGTAGAATACAGAGCTGACAAACAAGGTATGATTCACTGCCCTGTTGGTAAGATTGAATTCAGCGAAGAAAATTTGCTTAAAAACTATGCAACTCTTGCAGATGCTGTATTGAGAGCAAAACCGGCTTCAGCTAAAGGTACATTTGTAAAATCAGTTTACCTTTCAACAACAATGGGACCCGGTATTAAACTTGATCCTAAAAACTTTGCAGCTGAAGTTAAAGAACTTATTTCTTAAGTGATAAATAAAAATATGAAAAAGGTTTCCTCAGATAAGGAAACCTTTTTTATTACTTGCTATTTCTGTATATTTTAAATATAATTTTATTATGAATATGAAAACTGTTAAATTGAGAGACTTTGAAATCGGCGGGGATAAACTTACTATAATCGCCGGACCTTGTGCTGCTGAAAGCCAGGAAATTCTTGATGTTACGGCTCAAGGATTAAAAGAAATTACAAAAAAACTTGATATAAACTTTGTGTTTAAATCATCTTTTGACAAGGCAAACAGATCTTCTATATACTCGTATAGAGGTCCGGGGCTTGAAAAGGGGCTTGAATTCTTAAAGAACGTTAAAGAGAAATTCGATGTTCCTATAATTACGGATATTCACACTCCTGATCAGGCAGAACCTGTAAGCAAAGTTGCAGATATTTTGCAAATTCCAGCATTTTTATGTCGTCAAACTGATTTGCTTGTTGCTGCTGCTAAGACAGGTAAAATAGTTAATATTAAAAAAGGACAGTTTTTAGCACCTCAGCAAATGGATAATCTTGTTAAAAAGGTTGAAGAATGCGAAAATAATAAGATTTTGTTGACAGATAGAGGGGCTTCATTCGGGTATGGCAATTTGGTAGTAGATTTTAGAGCAGTACCTATAATGCAGTCTTTGGGTTATCCTGTAGTATTTGATGCAACACACAGTGTTCAGCTTCCCGGGGCAAATGGAACTTCATCCGGCGGTGACAGAAGATTTGTTCCTGTTCTTGCAAAAGCTGCAATGGCGGCAGGAGCTAATGCTTTATTCTTTGAGGTTCATCCTGATCCAGATAATGCTAAATCAGACGGACCAAACATGATTCCGCTGGATAAAGCAGAAGAAGTATTTAAAATATGCAACGAAATTTTCAAATTGGTGAGAGCATAATGATAATAAAACAATTTATAGCGGGACAATTAGAAAATAATATGTATCTTGTTGCAGATGAAAAGACGAAGAAAGCTGTCTTGATTGATGCTTCTGCTTTAATTCCTGAAATAACAAATACCGTTAAAGAATTGGGGATTGATGTTGAATATATTCTTTTAACTCACGGTCATTTTGATCATATTATGGGCTTAAATTCTTTGAAACAGGCTCTCAATGCTGAAGCTGTAATTTGCAAAGATGATCTTGTAATTTCCGATAATGTAAATGAATTTACAAGACTTTTCGGGCTTCCCGACAGTATTCCGCCTGTGTATGAGAAATATATTAAAGACAATGATATTATTAATGTCGGTGAGCTGAAAATAAAAGTTATTCATACTCCCGGACATACCGAAGGCGGGGTTTGCTATTTAATAGAAGATAAATTATTTTCAGGTGATACTCTGTTTAGAGAAAGTGTCGGAAGAACCGATTTATTCGGGGGAAGTTTTGAAAAGCTTTCTGACAGTATTAAAAATAAATTATTTAAACTTGATGATAATATTATTGTATATCCCGGTCATGGTGATTTAACCACTATCGGACATGAGAAAAAATATAATATAGAGGTATAAGATGCAGGAACAACTGGAAAAAATATATTCAAATGCTACGGAAGATTTATCAAAAGCTTCATCAATTGCTGATATTGAACAAATCAGAGGGAAATATTTAAGCCGTAAAGGAGAATTCAACGAGATTAAGAAAAATCTTAAGAATTTATCTGATGAAGATAAAAGAGTTGTAGGGGCTCTTGCTAATGAAATTACTCAGAAACTTGAAAATTCTTTGAAAGAAAAATATCAGGAATTTTATAAGAAAGAGCTTAACGAAAAATTGAAAAATGAAAGAATTGACGTTACTTTACCGGGTAAATATACTCCTCGCGGCAAAACTCATTTGTTGACTTCTACTACAAATGAGATTGTACAAATATTTCAAAATCTTGGTTTTTCTGTTGTTCCGCAGGAAAATTCACCTGAAGTTGAAACGGAATATTATAATTTTGATGCTCTGAATGTTCCTAAAGACCATCCTGCACGTGATGTTCAGGATACTTTCTATACAGAAATTGCTAAAAATGTTGTATTACGCAGTCAGACATCAGGTGCTCAAATTCACGCTATGGAAGGTAAAAATCCGCCCATAAGAGTTGTTTCACCAGGCAGAGTTTACAGGAATGAAAATATTAATGCACGTAAAAATAATTTCTTCCATCAGATTGAAGGGCTTTATGTCGATAAAGATATAACTTTCGGTGATTTGAAAGGTGTTTTAAATGAATTTATCAGAGTTTATTTCGGCACCAGCCGTCCTACACGTTTCAGAAGCAGTTTTTTCCCGTTTACCGAACCTTCAGCAGAAGTTGATGTTCAATGCATAATGTGTGAAGGTAAAGGATGCAGAACATGTTCCGGTACAGGCTGGCTTGAAATTCTCGGATGCGGGATGGTTGATCCGAATGTATTAAAAGATGTCGGAATTGACCCTGATGTTTATTCCGGATTTGCTTTCGGAATGGGAGTTGAAAGACTTGCAATGTTAAAATATGCAGTTGATGATATAAGGCTTTTCTTCAATAACGACGAAAGATTTTTAAAACAATTCTAAAAAAAAGACCTCTTTAAGAGGTCTTTTTTTAGTGTAGTTTTTTCCAATAATCAGCATCAGTTAATGCTTTATATGTACAACCTATTCCGTTTCTGCTTGAGGTAGATGTTTCAGAACATTCTTTTTCATAGAAGTCAGTTCCTTCTTGTCCCATTGGGACAAGTTGTCCATTATTCATAAGCTGAAATGTAAATAAGTCGTGTCCCCATTTATTTGGTCTTTTGGCGCCATTCACATCAATGGTTATACACAGAGTGTTAGTTCTATCTGCATCTCCGTTTTCATTTTGTATGAAAACAATCATTCCATCCGGTAATAAAAATTGACCATCATCCAAATAAGCTTCATTTATAGTAGATGTATTATTGTAATTTTTATAATCTGAGGTTTTTGCACACGGCTTGTTTAATGATGTTCCGTAACCACAAAAAATAGCGTTGTTAAAGTATTTTAAATATAAAGAAGCAAATGTTCTGCTAGAGTAATTAGAGTTTACTTCTCCTTCATAAGCACTCATCATAACTAATGCTTGTTGTGCAATGCTGTATGCTTTTTTTAAACCAGTTTCAAGTTCTTTATTTTTTGTATTATTTATTAGAGTAGGCATGGTCATCGCTGCAACAACTCCAATTATCCCTAATGTAATTAGAACTTCTGCTAATGTAAAGCCCTTTAACCCCTTATAATAAGCGACCTTTTCGGGGGGGGGGCAACCCTTAACGCTTTGAAATCATTCATTTCAACCTCCTTTTATTAACTATCTATAAATTATAAATGTTTTTCTTTATTATTTCAAGTATTTTATTTTACAACTTTATTTAAGCCGTGAGGTTTATCTACATTTCTTCCTAAATTTGTTGCGATTTCAAGTGCCAGCAGCTGTGCTGCTACTACAATACAAAATGATTTTACTATTTCACTTTCACAATTAATATCAATATTATATTTTGTAACGATTTTATTATTTGTACAACCTAAAATACACAGAGGAGGATTATAATCTTCTTCAATCTTATTTAAGTTTTTAATAGCTGTATAATTAAGTTCGTTGACCGAAATATGAAGCATTGCGGGTTTGTTGTTTAAAATTGCAACGTGCCCGTGCATAAATTCTCCGAGAATATTGGAGTAAACATTTATGTATGATGTTTCTTTTATTTTTAAAGAAGCTTCTTTTGCTATTGCATAAGATATCCCGTCTGCTGTTACCACAATATTTTTGTATTTTGCAAGAAACTTTGCCATTTCTTTAATATCCGGCTGTAGCTTATATGTATTTTCAACATAAGAAGCCAATGTTTTTAACTCGTTTAAATAAGCAGAAATATCAATACCTTTATGAGCTGCATATTTTAAAACGAGTAATGTACAGCAAAGCATTTGTGTTGTTAAAGATTTAGTAGCCGCAATACTTTTTTCTTCTCCTGCAAGACAGTCTATTTTAAAATCGGATGCTTCCCATATTGTGGAACCTTTTTTATTTGTAATACAAAGAGTTTTCATGCCTAATTCTTTTGCTTTTTTCAGCGCGGAATTAGTGTCTGAAGTTTCTCCCGATTGTGTTATGAAAACATATAAAATGTCGTCGTCATGTGGTACCGCAGATTTAAGAAGAAATTCGCTTGAGTAAATTGCTCTTGCTTCCATACCTGCAATATTGCCGAAAAGGTCAGCGGCAAATCTTGCACAATGGTAAGATGAGCCGCTTGCAACGAGTACAATTTTTTGAATGTCGGCAGGTATGTCAAATAATATATAATCATTATCATTAACATGAGTTCTTAACAGGTTATCGAGAACCTCTGCCTGTTCAAAAATTTCTGTTTCCATGCTGGTTTTTGGTTTATCTTTAAAAAACATCAGACCTCTCAATTAATCTAATAATTCTTTAAGAATTTCATTAACTGCTTTAGGGTTAGCTCTGCCTTTAGTTTCTTTCATAACCTGACCTACAAAGAAGCCTAAAAGCTGAACTTTACCGTTTTTATATGCTGTAACCTGATTTGGGTTTGCATCAACTACTTTTTGTGCAATTTCTTTAATTGCGCTTGTATCGGAAATTTGGCTTAAACCTTTATCTTCAACGATTTTAGAAGCTTTTGTTCCGTCTTTCATCATATCGATGATAATCTGTTTACCGATATTATTTGAAATAGTATTTTTTTCGATAAGAGTAATTAGTTCTGCGAGATTTTCAGGAGTTAATTTAGTATCATTTATTTCTAATTTTTCTTCTTTCAAATAAGCTGCAATTTCACCCATAATGAAGTTTACTGCGATTTTCGGAGAAGCTCCGAGTTTTAATACTTCATCAAAGAATAATGCAAGCCCCATTTGTTCAACGATAACTGAAGCATCGTATTCGCTTAATCCTAAGCTCATATAGCGTTCTCGTTTAGCTTGAGGAAGTTCAGGCATTTTATCTTTGATTTGTTGAACCCATTCTCTTGAAATTTTCAAAGGCATTAAATCAGGTTCAGGGAAATATCTGTAATCGTGAGCATCTTCTTTGCCTCTCATAGAACGTGTTTCTCTGGAGTTGTCATCCCACAATCTTGTTTCTTGAACAACTTTCCCGCCTTCTTCTACAATTTCGATTTGTCTGTCAATTTCGTATTCGATTGCTCTTTGTAAAGCAGAGAAGCTGTTAACGTTTTTAATTTCGGCACGTGTACCGAATTCTTTTGAACCTTTAGGCATAATTGAAATATTAGCATCACATCTCATTGAGCCTTCTTCAAGGTTTCCGTCGCAAACTCCGATGTAGCGGACAATATTTCTTAATTCTTCCATATAATTTCTTGCTTCTTCTGATGATCTCATATCAGGTTCCGAAACGATTTCAAGGAGAGGAGTGCCTGCTCTGTTAAGGTCTACAAGAGAATAACTTGAACCTGCAAGCCCGTCAGCACCTGCGTGAACAAGTTTCCCAGCATCTTCTTCTAGGTGTGCGCGTGTAATCCCTATTCTTTTGCCTTTAACGTCTAAATAACCGTTTATACAAATCGGTTCATCGTACTGGGATATTTGATAACCTTTCGGAAGGTCAGGATAAAAATACTGTTTTCTGTCAAATTTACATCTTTCAGGAATTTCGCAGTTTAGAGCCAGACCTGTTAAAATCCCCATATTAACAACTTCTTTATTTAAAACAGGTAAAACTCCCGGCATCCCCAGAGTAATAGGGCTTGTTTCGGAATTTGGCTCTTTACCGAATTCACAGCCGTCGGGCGCGAAAATTTTTGATTTGGTTTTTAATTGAGCGTGAACTTCCAAGCCGATAACAACTTCATATTTATCTCTTAAACTTTCCATTTTTCTTCTAATCTCCTTATTTATGGGATTATTTTACCATAAACAAAGATTTATAGTAAAGAGATATTAATAAGTCATTCTCCAACCGTCTTCCATAATTCTGGCGGCACAACCGTCACCGCTGACATTTTCCGGAGCATCTTTAAGAATACCTTCTCCTGCGCAAAGAGAAGCATTTGTTCTCCAGTAATTACTTCCTGATGCACTTCCGTATAAAGCTTTTGCGTAATCGGCACCGTACATAGGGTATAAATGACCGTTTTGTGCCACTATAAATTTAAATAAATCACGTCCGTATTGATTTGGAGCACGAAGGCTGTTAACATCCATCGTAACTTCGGCGCATAGATTTTTTATAGTGCTGAGATTAGGATTTGCAACGTCGTTACAGCCTTTTGGCACTACAAGATACATTGCGCCGTCGGGTGTCATAAATTTAAATCCTTCCGTGGATCGCCAGTCTACATCTTCTGCCAAAGTCGTATTTTTTGGTTTCAGAGGGGCAGAATTCAATCCCGGCATCATAGCTGTACCGTTTTTGGCTATTTTAATAATTTTTATGGATTTTGTTATTTCTTTTTCAAACTTATCGTTCCAGGCGGCATCTGTAACACTTCCGTCAAACGCTCCAGCACAGACAATATCTGTACATTCGTGTCTTACCATAATATTTTGCATTGCCTGTTCAAATTGGCTCAGAGATTTTTCAAGCTGTGAAACATAAACTTTAACTTTATAATTTGATATAAGCCCGGGCATAGTTAACGCTGCAACTACGCCTATTATTGAAATAGTTAATAAAACTTCTGATAATGTAAAAGCTTTTTTTACCAAAACAGACTCCGATTATAAATTTATTATAACCTATTTTTCAAAATTTTCAAGTAAGTCTAAAAGTTTTTTATGAAGTATTACATTATGAACTCTTAAATAATCAACTCTATGTTCTATAGCAACTGCGTTTAATGCAAGAGTGTAAATATCTTTTACATAATTATCCTCGTTACTCATACCAAGAAGGCTTTTACGGGAAATCCCGAGCATTATCGGACAGCCGAGTGAATGTAATTCGTCAACCCGTTTAATTATTTCAAAATTATCTTTTTGTGTTTTCCCGAAGCCTATTCCGGGGTCTGTAATAATTTTTTCAACACCTTTTGACCGTGCAATATTTATTTTATTTTTGAGATCTAAAAATATTTCTTCCATCAAGTCATTATATTTCGGTGAGTTTTGCATGTTTTCGGGCGTTCCCTTTGAGTGCTGAATAATTACGGGCACATTATATTTTGCAATAACATCGGGCATTTTTTCGTCGTAATCAAATCCTGATACATCATTTATTATTTCTGCTCCTGCCTTAATACATTCTTCGGCAACAATAGAACTTCTGGTATCAATGCTTAACTTTATTTTATCTCCGGCAAAATCAATAACAGGTAATAATTTTTCTAATTGATTTTTAACAGGAACTGCTGATGAGTATGGTTTTGTGGATTCCGCCCCTATGTCTATAATGTCTGCTCCTTCATTTATCATTTGAAGAAGGTGTTCTTTTGCTTTTTCAAAATCATTATATAAACCTCCGTCAGAAAATGAATTTTCGGTAAGGTTCAGTATACCTGCTAATTTTACCCTGTGTTCGGTTTTACATCCTGCAAGAAGCTTTTGCCCGAGCTCTTTTAACTTAAACGGCTGGAATTTTAATTTTTCCGCAATTTTTTTTATTTGCGAGGAGCTTGCACCTAAAATACAATCAGATTTTTCAATTTTACCTGTAATGACTTCTCTATGCGTTGCACAATCAGCCCCGACAGAAATTGCTGTTTGTTTTATAATATTTGCCTGAGCAGGAGTTAAGGAATAGATTTTAATATTTTTATAATCAAATTTTTCAACGGCTTTATGCGCATAAGATCTGTCAAAGCCTATGCGGTTTAATTCTGTTTCCATATCTGTATTTTTCAGTTCACGCAAAATAAAATCGTGCATAAGCTTAGCTTAGCACGATTTTATATATTTAACAACTTTTAGTCAGCCACTTTGCTTTCAACCATTTCAGTCGTAACTTTTCCGATATCGGATAATCCTGATACAAGGGTTACAAATCCGAACAGATAACCCAGAGCGCCTGCAAACAATTTAAATGCCTTACTTTGAACAAGCGGTCTTATAAGTTTCATATTTTTAAATTTGGCACCCCAGTTAAGTATTTTGGTTTTAGCCCATTTTGCATTTTCAACTATTTTCGGCCATAAACCTTTTGATTGTTTTGCAACGCTTGTAACTGTTTTGGTAGTTTCGGTTACGCCTTTAATGCCTTTAGCGGCTTTTTCCGATGTACTGAAAAGATCAACTCCTGATTTCATAGCTTTGGAGCGTGCGGCAGCAGTAGTAGCCGCAACAGCACCACCGCCTGTTACAACTTTTTTTTCGGCATCTTTTTTGTCATTTTCGGTTTTATTAGCGGTCTGAGCCGTAAATGTTATTCTTTCGTTTAAAGAAACAGCCATTATTATTTATCTCCCGCTTCATCTTGTTCTTTTAATGTAGTGACACCTGAAGCTACACCGCCGGATGCTCCTACAAAATTAACCGTAGCTTTTTCGTAGGTTTCTTTTTTTACGCCTTTAATTTTATCCGTTATATGATTAAAGCCTTTTTTAATTGTGGTAAAGATATTTTTGATACCTTTTCCTATTGCTTTAAAGAATTTCGCAATCGGAGAACCGATTTTTGTTTTCGAGAATTTTTTCAAAGCATTTGCGGGCATAGTGTATGCTTCCGAGGCTTTGAATTTTGTTTTAACGGTTCTTGCAGAATCAATAATAAAACTGTTTGTAGCTTTAATATGTTTTTTCAAACTCTGAACAGGAGCTGATTTTGCAATTTTAGACATAGCCTGAATTGATTTTTTTGCTCCCCATCCTGTAGCCATACCGCCCAACAAACCCGTAGTAACGACAGCACCGCCTTTAATCATTGTTTGAGCGGGTTTAGGCAGCTTTATTTCATCGTTATCAAGAATTTCTTTTAAATCTTCTTTTTGTTCAAGTAATTCCTGTCTTGTTTCATTATATTTTTTTTCTTCAAGTTCTTCCGGAGTTAACTTGCGAGGCTGCTTTTTTTGAGCTCCGAATGCAGGACCGTAATTGTTAGAAAGTTTAGGCTGTACTGATAACATATTTGTCTCCGTTAAAATAATTTTCAAGATACCTAACGAGCGTAAAGAATTTTTGTTGCTGATAAAATCGGTTTTTGTTAAAATTTTGTTACATTCTTTTTCGCACTTCTACGCCACATATTATCGCATATAAACTCTTATTTGTAAACAAATTTACTGCCTTGATGTGAAGACCTTTTAATAAATTCTCTGTCGATTTTGTTAAGGCAGTCAAATTTTTTGCCGAGCCATTGCGGCGCAATTAATTCCGAGCTTAAGCCGTTGCCTGCAAGACGGTGAATAGTTGTAGTTTCGGGAAGATATTCGAGAAAGTCGCAGACTGTTTGAACGTATTCATCTTCATCCATAAAATTAATTCCGCCGCTTTCGTATATTTGAGCGAGTTTTGTATTTTGCAGGGCGCATAACATGTGGATTTTAACCCCGTCAACTTCCAGTTCTGCAAGTTTTTTTGCTGTTTCCATAATCTCGTCATGCGTTTCCCATAGACCGAAAATAACATGGACACATACGTTTATGCCTGCAGATTTTGTTTTTTCATAAGCCTTTAAAAAACATTCAAAATCATGACCTCGATTTATTTTTTTTAATGTTTTATTATGAATGGATTGAAGCCCGTATTCCACCCATGTGTAATAGTCATCTTTAAAGCCTGATATAAGTTTAATTTTTTCATCATCTATGCAATCAGGGCGTGTACCTATGGAAATCCCAACAATATCTTCGTGATTGAGCGCGGAATTGTATATTTTTTCTAATTCTTTAACAGGTTTGTACGTATTTGAAAAGGCTTGAAAATATGACATAAATTTTTCGGCTTTAAAGCGTTTTTTCAGGTTTTCCGCTCCGATTATAACCTGTTCTTCCACTGACAAGAGATTTGAATGCGCTTGAGAAAAACTTCCTCCTTCATCGCAGAAAATACAGCCGCCTGTCGAAATTGTGCCGTCGCGGTTAGGGCATGAAAAACCGGCATCAAGTGTTATTTTATAAACCTTAACGCCGAATTTATTTTTCAAATGAGCGCTGAATTGATTATAGCGCTTATCAGTATTATTAAACATAATTATGAATTTTTATTATCTTCTTCTTCATAAATCGGATAAACGTAATGTTCTCCGCAGTTAGGGCATACAACTTCCTGTTGTTTGCCGTTTTCAAGTTTTGCTACTTCGAACAGGGTTTTACATCCTGATTGTACACATCTGATTGCCCAGCTCGGTCTTATTAATCTTGCCATAAAACTTTCCTCTTAATTAATCTGTATTACAAGATTATTTTAGCATTCTAAGGCTTTTTGTGCAAGTCCGTAAAGATTAATTGACTGTTTAATTTAATATCTAAAGCATAGAGTTAGAATATTTAATGTTTAGAAAGGAGAATTGTATATGAAAAAATCATTAATTTTTCTCTCAATATTTATAGTTTCATTAATCGCATTTATCGATGCTAAAGACAGAATTGAAGAACTTGACGAAGTTGCAGCAAATACTCCTTCACAGGTTGAAATGAAACAAATGATTAATAAGCCTGAAGAACAAATGAAATATAACACAGATGCAATTAAAAACAATGTTAATAATAATGCGGAAAGTGCAGTTAAAAAACGAATTCAGGATAATCAGCTTATGCAGAAACAGCAGGATAATGTTGACAGACGAAGGGATTCAATAAATAATACAGTTAATTAAATCCCGTAAATCATATCTCCGTAAAATTCATTGTTATCCTGATTTTTTTGTTTGGGTTGCTGCGGTATTTTCTTATCGAATTTGAGAGCTCCGCCGCTGTTTGTATCTGTTTGTATTTCAATCGGTCTTACAGCTTTCGGGAAAAAACGCAATGTAATATTCTGTGATGCTGCCGGTGCGGCAATGTCTTTTGAATACATTTTTAATTTTTCAAGCCGTTCGGCAGCCTGCAAATAATTTTTAGCTGTGAAAACATTACCGTTGTCCCCGAGTTTCATTGAATAATTATTACTCCATATTACAATATTATTTTCGGTATTAAGCAGTACTACCGAAGTCTCAAGCCTGAAAGGATATATGATATCGAAATCTGAACATATTTCAAGTATCTCCCATACTCCTCGTTTTACGGAGTTTTTATTTGTGACTGCAGAACTTGTTACAAGAACAATATAATTGCTTGAAAAATTTGTTCCGATATTTTTAAATGCACCGTAATCAATTTTTTTTGTATTTTTATATTCATCAAGAGCGTTTTGCGCTGAATTTTTTAATTCTTTATTTGTGTTCAATTTTTCTCTGATATCATAAAGCGCCGGCGACTTAATTTTGCCGTTTGATCTGTTAAAGTTTTTAATTATATCGTTAGCAATAATTTCTGACATTTCGTCAAAATTATAATAATTTTCTTTTGTTGAAAGCAGGTCTGCAGGCAAAACAAGAACATCAACAGCTGCAGCATGGACAGGAGATATTAAAAACGCAAGAATAACCAAAATTTTTACAAATGCTTTCATAATGTAATTATATCACAATATCCTTTACTTAAAGGATTATATTTTTTTTATTATAAAGTAAAATCTTCATATGAACTACGAAGAAATGATAAAATTGGCTGAAAAAGCCTCTGAAAATGCTTATGTACCTTATTCGAAGTTTCCTGTCGGAGCCTGTATATTAACCGAAGGCGGTAAAATTTATACAGGATGCAACTTTGAAAATGCAAGTTTCGGCTTAACTATTTGTGCCGAAAGAAATGCTGTAGGTTCTGCAATTGCTGACGGAGAAAGAAAAATAAAGGCAGCAGCAATATTTTCTCCCAAAATGGACAATTGTACACCTTGCGGTGCCTGCAGGCAAGTATTAAGTGAATTTAAATCTGACGAAGGTCTTGATATTATTACAAAAGTCCCTGACGGTATAAAAGTTTATCCGATTGAAGAATTACTGCCGCAATCTTTTGTTCTGTAAAGTATGTATTTAGTAGAGCTGGTTGTTAAATTATTTTCAAGAAAAAAGAAGGTTAAAGAGGCTTCATTCGATCCTTTTGCACAGGACGATATTGAAACCTCCGTAGATTGTAAACATATCTTTCTGCCTGTGGACAGCACCGGAGAAATTCTTGCATGTTCAAAATGCGGGCTTGTCGTAAATAAAAAAGACTTAAGAGATATAAATATTTTTAAAAGAAACTTTAAAATCTGAGGGGATAATCTTTCGGTATTTGCCAGCCTTCATATTGAATAAGTTTAGTACAATAGCTATGGTATTTTTCTCCACAACCATAGCCGTTTCCGGCGTTTAATAATCCTTCGCGTGTGCCGTCCCAACTCCATGCGTATGGCTCAAATGTCGCTTTTACAGTATACTTATTATCGCTTTCTTGCTGTCCTGTTGCCAATACGGGATTAAAGCGAAATGCAAAATTATTTATACCGACTTTCGGGTTTTGTAAAGCTTTTTTGTTAACATAAAAGCCCATATCGTATATGTAATTTGCAACTTTAAGTATTCCGCCGTCATTTAAATAAATAAGGAAAGAATTTTTATCATTCGTTTTTTCTATAGAAGTTATCTGCAAGTGTTTTCCGATATACCTGTTAAACCATTCTATAGCTTCATCTGTATTACAACTTGGAGAACCGCTGTATCCGCAATCAGCAGCCCAGGTTTCAACATCTCCGTATTCTGCAACGGATGAGTTTATTGCCTGGTTCATAACTGAATATATTTTTTTTAATTTTGTAATAACTTCTTGTTTTTTGTGATTGGCAATTAGTGCAGGCATAGTTAAGGCCGCAGCAACTCCTATTATACCCAGTGTAATTAAAACTTCAGCTAATGTAAAACCCTTTAACCCCTTTTGCCAAGCGACCTTTGCGGGGGGGGGGCAACCCTTAACGCTTTGAAATTAAACATTTCAACCTCCTTTTTTTCTTATTATATACTATATGAGGTTAAATTACAATATTGCAGAATTATTTTTTACTTATCATCATTTTGGAAAGAATATTTTTTGCCGCCTGCAGCTGTGCGTCATTATGAGTTTTTACGTCTTTAAGACTGAATTCGACTTTAATATCGGGAGTAATACCTTTTTTATTGATATCCGTGCCTTTAGGTGTTAAATATTTTGCGATAGTTAGGTTTAAGCCGGTTTCGTTAGGCATCGGAATAATTTTTTGAACCATACCTTTGCCGTAAGTTTTTGTCCCCAGTAATTTAGCTTTATTATAATCTTTTAAGGCTCCTGATAAAATTTCGCTTGCGCTTGCGGAGTTTCCGTCGACAAGAACGATTGTAGGTTTCTTTACCCCGAATTCGGTATCTTGAGCGTTAATATCATATTTATAACCGTTTCTGCCGACAATGCTTACAATATTGCTTCCTTCCGGCAGGAATAAATTGGCAATGAATATTGCATTTGGTAAAAGTCCGCCTGTGTTGCCTCTCAAATCAAGGATTAAACCTTTCGTATCTTTGGTTTTTTCGAGAGCTTCCAAAAATTCGTTGGGTGTTGTAGAACCTATAAAGCTTGTAATTTGAATGTAACCTATATTTTTATCAACCACGGAGCTTTTTACTGTTTTAATTTTAATTTCTTTACGCATAACTCTTTTTAAGAGTTTATCTTTATTTCTTAAAATCGTGATATTTACAAAGCTGTTTTCAGGTCCTCTTACAAGGTTTGCAACCTCTGAAAGCGCAAGTCCGTTTACCTCTTTACCGTCAATTGCAAGGATTATGTCATCGGGCAGAAGGTTTGCAAATTGCGCGGGTGTGCCGTCCATAACATTTACAATATGAATTTTACCTGCTATTGATGTGATGTTTACACCTATGCCTGTTATTTTTGAATTTATTGAATTATTTTGCTCAAGATATTCGGTTTTTGACATGTATCTTGAATATGGATCATTTAAGCTTGCAAGCATTGTATCAATGGCAACTTTAGCATCCTCATCATTTTTTATTTGCCCTCGGTAATGCTCTTTCCACCTTCCCCAGGCTTGATTATTAAGTTCTGCATCATAGTAGTTATCTCTGATAATTTTCCAGCTGTTATCAAACAGCCTTTGTGAAGATATATGGTCATGGTCAACCATTTCAGGCATTTCCGACACTTCAAAATTACTTACGCCCATAAAAATTTTGTTAAGCGTAAAAAGCGTCAAAACCAGAAGTATAAATATGATTAACTGACTTCTCTTCATACGAATATTTAACATCAAGAGATTTTTATAATCAATATACTTTGTAAGTAGTTTAGGAGATTAATCCGCATCACAAATCTTCAAATCCTGGAGAGGTTGACGGAAGGTTTTTATAACCTTCATTAGACATTACTGTCTTTTTGATATACTTGTTAGAGTATCCTCCGCGTTCAAATAATTTTTTTAAAGTATTTTCCCTTACCACAAGAGGATGAAGTTCATCGTTGCTTTCAGGATACAATTTAACTATTTCATACCATACCGATGCTTCCATAGTCCAAGCGTAAGTTTCTTCCGCAAGAGAATTATATTCATCCTGATGGAGAGCTTCGTGTGACAGTAAAGCTGCAAGAGCACCCGGAGGGGCATCTTTATGGCGCGGGTTAATAAAGATGAAAAGCTGCTTATTCTTTTTCCAGCCCAGTGCATCAAACTTTGCATAGTCAGGGTTAATTGTTCCCAGATCTCTAAATTCGATTTTTACGGGACGACCGGAAAGGTTATTCCCTAAAATTGCGTTTCTGGAAAATTCTCCGTTAGTACCCTTTAGCATGTCCAGTGCAACATAAAATACTTCATCTTTCCCTACGGATTTATACATTGGCGTAATCTGTTTAACATATTGCGAAGTATATTTTGCGGGATATGTTTTAGGCATTTCTATCAGTTCTTCATTTTTCTTTGCCGATAATGCGGGCAATTGGAGTGCCAGAACTGTTGTTGTAATAAATAAAATCTTTTGTAATTGTTTACTATCCACTAATCTTCTCCTATAATATTAACTAAAACTACAATTGTAGCAGATAATTAATATTATAATTATATTAATTCCGACGTCAAATTTTATTTTGATTTTCTGTTTAATGAGGCGAGTTCTTTGTACATAATTTTATATTCCGTATTTTCGGAAATACTTTCAGCTTCTTTAATGTATTCAAGAGCTGTTTTATAATCTTCTTTTTCTTTGTAAATTTTACTCATTTGCGCATAATATTCTGCGTTATTTACATCATACATTATAGCCCGTTTCATACACTCAATGGCTTCTTCATAATCTTTTTCCGTAAACCTTACAAGTGCTAAGTAATAATAGCCTGCGGCAAAATTCATATCAATTGAAATTGCCTGCTGTGCATAGTTCTTTGCTTTTTCATAATCACCTGAAGCAAAAGCCGCTTTTGCACCTGTTGTGTATGCGGAAATATAATTTTCATTTTCACTCAAAATTTTATCAGTAATTTCTAAAGCATTGTCATATTTTTTTTCTGCAATATAAATTTCCGCAAGCTGACATTTGTAATTCAGGCTTTCAGGTGTTTGTGAAATAACTTTTAAAATAGTGTTTTCTGCTTTTTCAAAAAGCGAAAGTTCTCTGTAAACTTTAGAAAGAGCAGCGAGTGTAAAATTATCTTCACAACCTTCTTTAATGTTATTTTCAAGTTCTTCCTGCGCGCCGAGAAAGTCTTTTTTCTCAAATTTCAAAAGCGCGTTCAAAACATGAGCAAGACTGTAATCAGGATTGTGCTCTAAAATATAATCAATTTCTTTTTGTGCTTTTTCAAAATTTTTCTGTTCAAAATAAAGATATGCAAGCGAATATCTGTACCCCGGAACATCAGGGGCAAGGCATATTGCCTGCAAATAAGCCTTTACAGCTTCTTTAAACCAGCCGTTAAAAAAATATGCATTCCCGAGATTATAGAAATAACGCGGATTGTTTTTATTTTTCGCAGAAGCTTTCGAAAAATATTTAACTGCATCAATAAACTTCATATCTTCAAGTGCAAATAATCCTAAATAGTTTAAAATTTCAGGGTTTTCTGAAGTTTTGGAAAATGTATTAAAAATATTTTTCGATTTTTCAAATTCGTTTTCATCAAAGTAAATTTTTCCGAGAAGTACAAGAGCATCTTCATTTTCAGGATTAAGCTCCAATGTTTCGTTTAACTTAATTTTAGCTTCGTCCGGTTTTTCGTTATCGTAATAAGCTTTTGAGATTCCGTAAAGAATTTCATCATTTATAATGTCAGAACATTCAAATTTTTTAATTTTGTCCAAATCTCCCGTTACTGAAGAAATATGTATCAGCTCAAGAAGATTTTTTGTATTTTTTTCAATATTAAAAACTTTTTCTGCTGTTTCATAAGCATTGGTATAATCATTTGAAAACATATAAATTTTTTCAAGAATTTTCAATGCTTCAATATGTTTTTCGTTTTTTACAAGAACTTTTTCAAGATAACTGGCTGCTCTTTGAAAATTATTCAATAAAAAGTAAAGTTCACCGAGTTGGAACAGAATTTCAATATTATCGCTTTCTTCTTCCAATGCTTTATAAAGCATCTCAATTGCCTGTTTATAACACTTTTGCGCCTTCAAATCAAATGCCTGTTTAATATATTCCAAAGTTTCCTGCATTTATGCTCCGTTATTTCTTCTTATGTTTTTTTTTGTGTTTATTTTTCTTTTTCTTTATGTTTTGCTGCTGATTATTATTAATAAGGATTAAAACTTCATCTTCCCCTGCCATTTTAAGGTTGTTTCGTGCAATTCCTTCAAGGCTTGACATAGAAGAAAACATTTTTATATCCTGTTTTAATTCCTGGTTCTGGTTCTCTGCGGCATCTCTGATTTTTGTCAAAGTGGAGATTTTAGCCCTGTAAGAAATTGTTTTCGAAATATTCAATATAGCCCCGAAGCCTATCTGAATAAGGCAGAACAGAAGAACAAGCGTCAAAAAAGAATAGTAAAATCCTGTTTTATTTTTGGATTTCACGGACGCAAATCCGCTAACTTCTTCCCGTGTATTATCCTGTTCAGTATTTTCAGCCATAAAACCTCACACCTGAATTATAAACGAAATAAACGCGTAAAACAACAATATTAGAATAAATTTACAATTTTAATTTTGTTGAAAAGTTAAGTTCTGTTTTAGTTGTAACATTATCCGCGTATATAGTCTGTTTGGCTCCTATTTCAAATCTCAGGCGGTCTGTGTCTTTTTTGCCGAACGGGTTAATTGAAAATATTAATGCTCCTGACTTTCTGTTGCGGGTAATATCCGCTTTATATTCATTTTTAATTGACATATAATTGTTTAGTTTAAATTCGGGAGCAAGCGAGATTGTATCATAAAACAGGTTATAAGTTGTATTTAAATTCTTTTTGTAAGTTGTGCTTAATGCAAATCTGCTTTTTTCGTATTTGGTAAACAAACCCGTTTCGGATTCCAGCATTGCTATATTGTCGACTTCGCTGCCGTACAAGGCGCCGAATGTCAAATTACCTCGAGTTTCGGATGCTCTTATTGAATTCGGTGCAATCTTATATTCTTCATTTTTGTATCGGTTTATTGTTTTTGATGATGAATGTTTTGTTAAATTTAAGCCTTCGGAAGCGGCTATTTTTTGTGGAACTTTTAAATTAACTACAAAATTGTTATTATCATCTTTTAAATAAATAGCTTCTGCATCTTCAATATATTCGGCATAACCTTTAAGAACGGTTGCCCCGAGAACAGCTTCTTCATCATTTTCTCCCGACATATCGAGCATAATTTCTTCATCGGTATTTTCATCTGATGAAACGGATTTTTCATTAATGTAGTTATCTTCGTCTGCTTCTTTTTCTTGTTTTGTTTCTTCGGCTTCGTTGTCAGGAATTTTATAAATAAATATATTCGGAAGATCATTTTCTCCGCCTGATGACGGGAGCATTTTTTTGTTAATCGAAAATGCGGGAATTTGCATAACCATTAGTGATAATAAAAGTAATAAAACCTTCCTCATATAAATATTTTAAAACATTATAAAACTTAGTCAAATTATAAATAAATTTTCAGGTTAATCGGTTGAAAACTTCCATAAAATTTGTTATATTAGTAAAGGATATATATTTTGAAAGGAGCGATTATGACAACAAATGAAGCAAAACAGATGCCATTACTTCAAAAGTTTCGCAACTTTTGTGTTGAGGCATCTACCTGCGCAGCAGTCGGGGGGGGGGCGTTTTAGGGCTTTTACCTTGTTATTTTGGGGGTTGTAAAAAAAATAAAAACCGTTATAATAGTGATATAGCACATCACTATTGTAATGAGGTTTTAAATATGAAAAAGGCATTTACGTTAGCAGAAGTTTTGGTCACTTTAGGTATAATTGGTGTTGTTTCTGCAATGACTGTTCCGTCTTTGATGCAAAATCATCAGAGAAAAACTTATGTTACACAGTTACATAAAGTATATAACGAGTTACAGCAGGCAAGCCTGCAATATATGACCGATAATAACGCAATTAATATGAAAGAAGCGGGGATAAACAGCGATGATGCAGCTTCCGATTTTATAAAAAAGTATTTTAAAGTTGTGCAGGATTGCGGTGCAGATAAATCTCCCTGTTTTCCCGAACACACTGTATACAAAAAGTTGTCAGGAGCTGAAAATAGCGTCTGGGTTGGGAAACGTCATTTTGTTCTGGCAAGCGGAGCTTCCGTTTCTACATATTATCATCCGGAAGATGAATTGCTTCTTGAATTTTGGGTAGATATAAACGGACAAAACGGACCTAATATAATAGGCAGAGATTTGTTCGGGATGTATATGTCTGTAGACGGTGTTCTTGATGATTTAACTTATAAATTTCCTTTATCAAAAGAAGAAAGAGAAAATAAATTTAATACAGTCTGTAAGGCCGCTAACCAAGGAAACTTACATGGCTGTTTCGGTAAAATTCTTAACGATAACTGGGAGATGACATATTAGGGCTGTACTTGAAATCAAATTCTGCTCGTGGTATCCTTTTTGTGCTGATTTATAAATAAGAAAGAAGGAAAAAATGACAGACGTAAGAGTCAGAATTGCTCCGTCACCAAGCGGAAATTTACACATAGGTACAGCCAGAACGGCTTTATTTAACTATTTGTTTGCTAAAAAAAATAACGGAAAGTTTGTTTTAAGAATTGAAGATACTGATGCCGAGCGTACAAGTCAGGCTTATATCGATAATATTTTTGACAGCTTAAAAGCTTTGGGTTTAAACTGGGATGAAGGTCCCGATGTAGGCGGTCCTTACGGTCCTTATACACAATCCGAAAGGTTTGATATTTATCCGAAATATGTCCAAATGCTTCTTGATAAAGGCTTTGCATACGAGTGCTACTGTACTCCGGAAGAATTGGAAGCTGAAAAAAAAGAAGCTGCTGAAAATAAAAAACCTTATGTTTATACAAAAAAATGTTTAAACTTAACAGATGAAGAAAAGGCAAAATTAAAAGCTGAAGGCAGAAAACCCGCTATAAGATTTAATATTGCCAAAGCGCAAAAAGCTTTCCACGAAACTTCAATGCTGACTTTTGAAGATATGGTTAAAGGCGAATTGCATGTTGATACAAATCTTCTCGGCGACTTTGTTATTATGAAGTCAAACGGAACTCCAACTTACAACTTTGCTGTCGTAATTGATGATATGTTAATGAAAATTTCGCATGTAATCAGAGGTGAAGACCATATTTCAAATACTTTCAAACAAATTTTGATATTTGAAGCTTTAGGTGCTGAAGTTCCGAAGTTCGGACATTTGGGCATGATTTTGGCTCCCGACAGAAGTAAACTTTCAAAGCGCCATGGCGCAACTGCCGTTTCCGAATTCGTTGAAAAGGGTTATTTGACTGACGCTTTGATTAACTTTGTTGCACTTCTCGGCTGGTCGCCTTCTGACGGTCAGGAAATTAAAACCGTAAATGAAATTGCACAGGATTTCAGAATTAACGAAATTTCTTCATCAAATTCAATTTTCGAATACGACAAACTGAACTGGATGAACAGCCACTACATTAAAATGCTTTCTATTCCCGAATTGAAGGAAAGGTTAAAACCATATTTGACAAAATATGATTTGAATGAATTAACAGATGCTCAATATACACGTATGGTTGAAATTACATATGAACCTTTGACGCTTTTATCTGATATTACTGACGCCGTTCCTTATTTCTTCGGTCAGGATGTGGAATTTGACGAAAAAGCAAAAGAAACCCTTGATACAGAAGTATCTCAGGATGTTTTAAAAACATTTATGGAGCAGGCTCAGGACTGGGAGTGGACAGAAGAAAATCTTCATGAAAAACTTGAAGCTTTCAGAGCATATTACAAAGAAAAAGGCGTTAAGCCGAAAGTTACAATGTGGGCAATAAGAGCTGCTGTTACAGGCAGAATTTGCGGGGCTGATATGACTGCAATTCTTGCAATTATCGGCAAGGAAAAAACATTCCGCCGTGTAAAAGCCGCAATGAAACAGACTGTATAGCATAAAAAAATAACTTAAATAAAAAACGGGTTTGATAAAAATCAGACCCGTTCTTATTTTTTAATAAATATTAATAAAATCAAAAAATTCTTAAAGAAATTTTTGTCTGGACCGTAAAAGGTTATATATGTATTGCTAATTTATTTGGGGTTGATTATGGTTGATATCTACATTACTTCTGATGAGATAAAGAAATATATTTTTATGATAGTTTTATTCAATGCGATATTTCCTAAAGTGTTGGAACAAAGCGGAATGATGGTAAATATAGAAGATGCCGAAGATCCGACGAATATTCGCAGAATGGCCTATGAAAACTTTATAGACCGGTATGATTTGTACGGTTTAAATCAGATAGCAGAGTAATTATATATCATCGCGCTTTTTGTCGCTTTTGGTGATAATAAGTTTTCCGGCTTCAACTGTATATTCAACTAAATCTGTTTCAGGATTAACTTTAAGCAGTTCAAGAATTGTCTTGTTAACTGTTAATGCCCATCCGTTACCGTTTCTGATAAATTTCCTGTACATTTCACAACCTTATAATACTTACATTTAACTTGACAATATCATATTGTATGTGGTATTATTTATCTAATCTTACAATGTATCTGATAAAATAAGATACATGTGGAATTGCTTCTTTCAACTAAAGAGTGGACGCCTCACGTCCGCTCTTTTCATGTTACAATTCTTTTATGGAAGAATTTACTCATTATACGGTTATGAAAAATGAAGCCGTTGACGCGCTGGAATGCAAATCAGGCAAAATATACGTTGATTGTACTCTTGGCGGCGGCGGGCACAGCGGCTTAATCTTAAGCCGTATTCAGCCTGACGGAAAACTGATTGCTTTTGATGTTGACGAAGATGCAATTAATGCCGCTTCCGAACGTCTGAAAGATTATAATAACTTAACAATTGTTAAAAATTCTTATACTAATATTAAAAAAGTTTTACATAACCTCGGAATTGAAAAAATTACGGGCGGTGTATTGTTTGATCTCGGCGCATCATATCACCAGTTCAACAAAGGCGAAAGAGGTTTTTCATTCTCGAAAGAAGCCCCCCTTGATATGAGATTTAATCAGGATGCGGAGTTTTCGGCTTATGATGTTGTTAATACCTACTCCGAGCAGGATTTGGTCAGAATTTTTTCCGAGTACGGCGAAGAAAGATTTTCAAAAAGAATTGCAAAAAAAATTGTTGAGCAAAGAAAGCTTAAAAAGCTTGAAACAACTACAGAATTAGCTGATTTAATAGTAAACTGCACTCCTCATGTAAAATCGTCAATTCACCCTGCAACCCGTGTGTTTCAAGCAATCCGTATCGAAGTAAACCAAGAGTTAACAAATGTAAAAAATACTCTGAACGATGTGTTGGATTTGCTCGACTTTGGTGCTATAATAAGTGTAATAAGTTTTCACTCCTTAGAGGATAGGTTAGTGAAACACTTATTTAAGTATCACTCGCAGAGGTGCCATTGTGATAAATCGCAGATGATATGCCACTGTCCGCCTCCGATACTGGAATTGGTTAATAAAAAACCGATAACGGCGGGTGATGAGGAGATAAAAATTAATCCTCCGTCGAGAAGTGCCAAGCTTAGAGTAGCAAAATGCATAAGGCACTAATTAGGTTAGAACCTGGGGTAGAGAAGTTGAATACAGCAAGAGTAAGATTATCAGAATTAGAAGTTTCGGAAGAAAGATATTCAAAACAAGCATACGTTAATAATCCGATTAGAGAAGAAAATCAAGTTATTGAAGGTTATTTTCAGAAGGAGATTTCGCAAAAAGCCATGGCTATAAGAAAAGTAAATAAAACTTTATGCGCTTTACTCGGTGTTGCGGTGCTTATTGCATTCGTAGGCTATTACTTTGCGATGTCCAACGAGCTTACTCTTAATAAGTTAAGCCGACAGATTACCACTCTTAATGATGAAAATGCCGAATTGCAAAATCAGTTAGACAGATTAAAATCTTTTAATAACGTTGACAGCAAAATGATGCAGTATAATATGCTTCAAAAAGCAGCTAAAGTTATTGAAGTCCCTGCTGTAACTTCATCTGTTGCCGTTGACAGTAAACCTGAAAAAACTGCTTCTTTTAATTGGGCTGTAGGTTATTAATTATACTTTTGTTTGAAATTTCCCATACTAAAGTATGAATTTTTGTAAAATTCATTAAAGTTTTTTTCATAACGTGCCGTAATAAACTTTGAAGGCATGTATGTAAGGAAAATTTCATGAAAAACGAAGAGAATAAAAATGGTGTGTCACTCTTTTCACAATCTGATTACCTTGTAGGACAGGATCCGATTGAAGAAATTTTTGCGCTTAATTTAGGCGATTTTATCGCAGAAAATCTTATTTCGGAAGATCTTGCAAGAAAAATCGGAAACAGTGTTAAAGATAAAAAATCAGGTCTGATTAATCAGCTGAAAGAACTTATTTCCATATATTCACTGCAAAATACATTATGTGTACTGAGTTTTGACAAATCCGAAGAACAGGCAATTTATACATCTATTGCACAATCAGTAAAACAAATGTTGGAAATTAAGGCATGCCGTATTTATCTTGAAAAAGAGAATGAATTAATTCTTGCAGGGGCGACTTGCGACTGTGATATTAAATATCCGATTGATGAAAATTCTGCAGCCGGCAGGGCTTTTATTTCGCAAGAGACTGTTTATGGTGATTTAACGGCAATTCCGATGTATTGTAATATAAAATCTACAGGGGTAATTGTTTTAGATAATGATGCTTCCGTAAATAAAGAATATATTAATCTTGTTGAAAGCATTGCAATTCTTTTTGCTACTTCAATGACTTTACAGCATGTAATTGATGAAGCAAATAAGCTTATCGATGATGAACATTCAACTGTTGGTGATTTACAGCACATAAGAGCTGAACTGACAGCCTTAATCGGTGATTTGTGCGACTATCAGCAAAGTTTTGTAGAACATCTTGCCTATGCCGTTGATACAAAAGGGCAATACACTGTATCGCATTCAAAAAATACGGCGAAACTTGCAAGACTTATTTGTAAACAACTCGGTTTAAATGAAAAAACAACCGATTTAATATATTATGCCGGCTTATTGCAAAATATCGGTAAAATTGCACTGCCTGAAAGGATTTTTGCCGCTAACGGAAAACTTTCTCCTGAGGAATTGAAAAAAATTCAAGAACATTCAAATATCGGCGTGCATTTGCTGATGAACATTAACTTCCTGTCAGAAGTTGTTCCTTATATAACTTATCAGAAAGAAAGATATGACGGTTCGGGAGAACCTGAAGGCTTAAAGGGACAATCAATTCCGTTCGGTTCGAGAATTATTGCCGCAGCAGACGCTTACTCGGCAATGACCTCCGACAGACCTTACAGGAAGGCTATGCCTGTTGAAAAGGCTTTGGATATCATGAAATCTGAAGCAGGTTCAAAGTGGGATCCCGTTGTGGTAAATACTCTGGCAGAAATATTAAAATAATCAGCAATTTCATATATAAAGAGGCACCATTAAAATATGGTGCCCCGCTATTTATTATTGAACTATACTGAATGAAACTATTTTATCAATTGCAATGTTAAGCCAGTCATATTTGAAACATACATAATCATTACATTTACAGTCGTCGCCGTCGCAGGTGCAGAAATCCGAAAGCCTGCAGACTAAAGCATTTTCTAAAGTGATAAAGTCATCATGGCATTCTTCGCATTTGCCTTCCGGTTGAAATAGATTACCGTCAATTTTCAAATGTCCCGTAAAAATTGTAATTTTGTTAGTTCCGCTTTCTTCAATAATTTTACCTATGGATTTTAAAAGATGTTTAGACATAAAATACTCCTTTAAGTTTTTACAAAAATACTATAAAGGAGATAACAAATTTTTTAATTGCTCACAAGGCTATTATTACGGTTTAAACCCCGAAACTTTAGACGCAATCTCTCTGTAATCGGGAAGTTTATCCATGGTTAAAATATATAAAGACGGTGATGCGCCGTCCCCTACATTCGGAAACATATTTGCGTCGTCGCATCCGCCCTGAAGAAAACTTTCCATAGAGCATAATCCTTTTGTAACCTGGGCAGGAAAAGTATTGCTTATGAAAGGGAAAATATCTTTATGCGTAGATATACAAAGGGCCGTAAGTTCATCTGAAATATCCCCGCATCCGACAGTAAACGTGTGAACATCTTTGCCAAACCTGTTGGGTCCTTTTCTTCCGTTTGTATCAACAAGAACCTTGAAAGCATTTGCATCGACGTCAACATTCAGCACCATGCCGTCAGGTAATGCGTAAAAACATCCTATTCCCGTCCTGTTAACCATGCCGTAACCGTTAGAAATCTGCTCCCCATAATAATTATAACTTACATCAGGAACCCAGCTGCCCGCAGAAGGTCCGTCAGGAGCCGATTCAACATATTTCATCTTTTTTGCCACTTCCGCAAATGCGTCGCAGTTATTGTCGCCATATCCCATACCTTCTATACAGGTCGCGATATCTATTCCTTCACATCCCTGATCGGCTTTAAACATAATAATGGCATTAGAAAAATTAGAATATAATTTTTTAAATGCTACTACATATTGTTTATTGTTGTGTTCATTAACAAGTGACGGTAATGTCATTGCTGCAACAACTCCTATAATCCCGAGGGTTATAAGAACTTCCGCAAGAGTGAATGCTGATATTTTTTTTATAAAGTAATTTTTAAACACCATTTTTTTTATAATAGTTTATTTTTCTATAGTTTTCAAGTAGTTAAGTTCTGTTAATTTTTGTCATAAATTAGTCAAAAGAATATGTTTATGTTACAATATTGTCAAGGGAATTAGACTAATTAAGGGGAGAATATAAAGAATATGGCTGACGGAATTACAGAAGTAACCAATGAACAAAATACAAAGGCTCAGGAACCCGAAAAAATAGAGGTTCATGATTTGCCCGATAACAATGAAGCTATTGAAACAAAGACTTCTCAATCTTATGATGCCAGCAATATTCGTGTATTGGAAGGTTTGGAAGCAGTCAGAATGAGACCCGGCATGTATATCGGCTCTACTTCTCAAAGGGGGCTTCACCACTGTATTTATGAGATTGTAGATAACTCTATAGATGAATCTCTTGCAGGTTTTTGTACAGATATTCATGTTACCGTTAATAAAGATAACAGCGTAACTGTTGAAGATAACGGCCGCGGTATCCCTGTTGATATCAAGCCCGAAACCGGAAAGTCTGCTCTTGAAATCGTTCATACCGTACTTCACGCAGGCGGAAAATTCGGTGACGGCGGTTATAAAGTATCAGGCGGGCTTCACGGTGTAGGTGCGTCTGTTGTTAACGCGCTTTCCGAAAAATATCGCGTTGAAGTTTCAAGACAAGGGTTTGTATGGCGTCAGGAATATATGAGAGGCGAACCTCTTTCCCCTGTGGAAAAAGGTGAAGCTACGGATAAAACAGGTACAAAAACAACTTTTTGGCCGGATCCGGAAATATTTACCGAAACCACTGAAATTGATTGCGATGTAATTGCTAACAGATTGCGTGAAATGGCATTTTTAAACAAAGGTTTGAAAATTATTTTCACTAACGCACATACCGATGAAACGGAGATTTTCCACTATGTGGGAGGTATCGCAAGTTATGTTGAATTCTTAAATCAAAACAGAAATGTATTGCATGAAAAACCGATTTATATTGATAAAGTTGTTGACGGAATGCAGATTGAAGTTGCAATGCAATACACTGATGCATACAGTGAAAGTGTTTTATCTTTTGCAAACAACATTAACACTCATTCGGGCGGTACCCACTTAACAGGTTTCAGAAACTCGTTAACACGTGTATTTAACGATTATGCCAGAAAAAATAATATATTAAAAGATTCCGATCAAAACCTTTCAGGCGAAGATGTAAGGGAAGGCTTGACGGCAATTGTGAGTGTTAAGATATCAAATCCCGAGTTTGAAGGTCAAACAAAAGAAAAATTGGGAAATGCCGAGGCTATGGGCGCAACTCAAGATGCTGTCCGCGATAAATTACAGGAATGGCTTGAATTTAACCCGAAAATAGCTAAAATTATAATAGAAAAAACGCTGCAGGCTCAAAGAGCAAGAGAAGCCGCAAGAAAAGCAAGAGAATTAACAAGAAGAAAATCAGTTCTTGAAAATTCAACATTGCCTGGTAAACTTGCCGACTGTTCAAACAGAGAGCCTGAAAAATGCGAAATTTATATTGTTGAGGGTGATTCTGCAGGTGGTTCTGCTAAACAGGGCAGAAACAGAATGTTCCAAGCTATTTTGCCTTTGAGAGGTAAAATTCTTAACGTAGAAAAAGCAAGACTTGATAAAATTTACGGTAATAATGAAATTCAATCAATGGTTCAGGCATTTGGTATAAATATCAGCAGGAATCCTGATGAAGTTGATTTAGAAAAACTTCGTTACCACAAAATTATTATCATGACCGATGCTGATGTTGACGGTGCGCATATCAGAACTCTTTTATTGACATTTTTCTTCAGATATGCAAGACCTTTAATCGAAAACGGTTATGTTTATATTGCTCAGCCGCCGTTGTTTAAAGTTACTCAAGGCAAGGTTTCGGAATATCTTTATGACGAGCATGCGCTTGATAAAATGCTTAAAGAACGCGGAATTAAAAGTTTGAGTCTTTCAGATAAAACTAAATCAAGAGTTAAAACAGGTGATGAACTTCTTGAACTTATCAAAAATATGTCGGCGTTTTATAACTCATACAACAACCCGATTTTAAACTTGTATCCGGCTGTTGTATTGAGAGGTCTTGTTCGTTCAAATATTACGCCCGAATGTTTTGAAGATCAGGCAAGAATGAATGAGATTATTGAGTACTTAAATCATTACTTGCAAGACCATGCTAAAAACTATAATATTCAGGAAGCTGCAAATTATGTGTGCTCATTGAAATACAATCCTGAAAATGCTAAATATACAATTCAATTGAACTTCAATGAAGAAGAACATGTATTGATTACTCAAAATATTGTTAAGAGCTCGGAATACAAGAGGTTAAAAACAGCTTATCCGTTAATCAGAGATTATTTAATCGAAGAAGAAGATACGCTTATCCTTGAAACAGACACCGAACAATATGAAATTAATTCATTTGAAAAACTTCAAAAATTTATTGACGACAGAGGTTCTAAAGGATTGCAAATCCAACGCTTTAAAGGGCTCGGTGAAATGATGCCGCAGCAGTTATGGGAAACAACAATGGACCCTGCCACAAGAACTCTTTTAAAAGTTAATGTTGAAGACGCAATGCTTTGTGACCAGTTGTTTGATATACTTATGGGTGACAAGGTTGATCCTCGAAGAAACTTCATTGAAGCCAATGCGGTTTATGCAACAAACATTGATACATAAGAATTAAAAAGGAGAGTATTTACTCTCCTTTTTAATTCCAAGCTCCGCCTGTTCCTCGTTTTGCCCTGGGTTGCTTATAAAACTGATAGTCATCTTTGAACTGCATACCGTCTTGAACAAATTTTAAATAACATTCATAACTTTTCCATGCAAACGCCTCTGTTTCACACGTACTTTTTTCATAGCGTTGGTTCGGAATATACCAGTCGTCGTCTATTCCGGGCCATCCACAACTATGAGGTGAATGATTACATAAATATGACGAATTTTTAAAATTAAATAATGCTAAGGAAAAATAATCTCTGCCTTCTGCTCCTGTAGACTCTCCACTCCTGCAATTTGTACTTATCCCCCAGTATAAAGATTTAAAGCTTATTAACCTGCCGTTAGATTTTAGTAAAGCACAAGTTCCATCTTGTAATGTAACGTAAACATACATATTAGATTTTGTGTCATACGTAACTTTTGCAGTAGATAAATTATTTTTGTAATAAGTATCATAAAAAGTATGTAAATTAGTATCATAATTCCAAGTACTCCAATCACCGTATTCAGCTTCAGCTTTTTGAGTAGCTTGCGCTATGGTACTGTAAAATTTTTTCAATTTTGCTTCCGTTTTCATTTTTTCCAAATGTGGGATAAGCTGTGGAATAACTAAAGCTGAAACAATACCTATAATTCCTAAAGTAATTAAAACTTCTGCGAGCGTAAATCCTTTTCTACAGAGGGTTTTGCCCCCCCCCCCTTAAAAAATGTTACAGACGTAGTTGTACTAAAATTTTGTAATATTTTTTCGGGTAACATTAAATTGTAAGTTGATCTTTTCATACTTATTACTCCTTCTATATATTTCGTAATTATTATAACATTTATTTACCGTGTTATCAATATTATTTGAATTCAAATTTTTCTTGATGTAATATTATTACATAGATTATACGAAAGAGAGATTTAATATGGCAAAAAAAGAATTAATTTTTTTAGGACCCCCTGCATGCGGTAAAGGTACGCAGACAAACAAATTAGCTGAATACTTACATTTTCCTCACGTTGACACAGGCTCATTATTGAGAGCTGAAATTAAAGGAGAAACTGAAGCAGGAAAAGAAGCTAAAGCTTATATCGATAAAGGACAGCTTGTTCCTGTTGAATTAGTTACAAGAATTATTAAAAACAGACTTTCTCAGGAAGATTGTAAAAACGGTTATATTTTAGACGGTTTCCCGAGAAGCGTTGAACAGGCAGAAGAACTCGAAAAAATGAATGCACAAATCGATAACGGTATTGATACAAAATTCATTGCCGTATACTTTGATATTGATACAAGCATTCTTGTTGAAAGAATTGTTAACCGCCGTTCCTGCCCTGTATGCGGAGAAATTTATAACCTTGAGTTTAAACCTCCGAAAGCTGCAGGACATTGTGATAAAGACGGTGCAGAACTTACTCAGCGTAAAGATGACACAAGAGAAGTTGCACAATCCAGATTTGATACATATAATAAAGAAACAGCTCCGTTAATTGATTACTATACTGAAAAAGGCGTTTTAAAATCAATTGACGCTAACGGTTCAATTGACGAAGTCTGGGAAAGATTATTAAAGGTAATTCAATGATACATAGAAAATCACGTGATGAAATTAAAAGAATACGTCATGCAGGTCACATTGTAGCTCTCGTGCATCAAAAGATGAGAGAGGTTATTGAACCCGGTATAAGCACAAAAGAACTTGACGATATTGCGTATTCTATTATTAAAAAAGAACGTGCAATCCCGACATTTTTAGGATATCACGGTTTCCCCGCATCTATCTGCGCATCAATTAACGAGCAGGTAGTTCACGGAATTCCGCATGAAGATGTGAAAGTTAAAGAAGGCGATATAATAAGTATTGATGTCGGTGCAACTTATGCAGGTATGGTAGGCGACGGAGCTTGGACTTATCCTGTCGGAAAAATCAGTGATGAATGCCGGAGACTTTTAAAAGCAACCGAAGAAGCTCTTTTTGCAGGTATTGCGCAAATGAAAGCAGGAAATGTATTAGATGATGTTTCAGGTGCCATAGAAGCCGTTGCCGTAAGAGAAAAATTAGGTATTGTCCGTCAATACGGCGGTCACGGCGTAGGACATGAAATGCATGAAGAACCGTTTTTGTTTAACTATAAAGTCGGAGACAGAACATTGCTTAAACAGGGTTATGCAATCGCAATAGAACCTATGTTAAATCTTGGCGGTGATGCTGTTGAGGTTGCCGATGATGAGTGGACGGTAAGTACAACAGATAAAAGACCTTCGGCACACTTTGAACATTCCGTTCTTGTGACCGACGATGAACCTGTAATAATTACGCAGCTTATGGCGTAAGGAGAAATTTATGAATTACTATGTCGGCTTATCGCTTGCGGCTTCGTCAGGAATGGACAGCGGAATTGCAGTATTAGACGAAAATGATACTCTTATTCTTGTGGATAAATTATACACAATGAATGATGTAATGTTCTTTTTCGATAATTTTCCGTCGCTGAAATATTCAAAAATATGCGTTTCTCTTGTCTGGGACAGAACTATGCTTAACGGGAAATGGCGTATACTCGGCAAACCTTATCAGATGGTTGCAACAAATCCGTTAATTCCCAATCGTGAGGGTTGGACACAGAGATATTCAACAAGAGGATGCGAGTATTTTAAATCTTTAATGGAAAAAGGCGTTGAGATTAACCGTTTTGAATTATATCTGACAAGGCAAAGCATGCATTTAAATTCATGTTACAAAGAGCGTTCACCTGCTGATTGCAAATTTTTACAGCAAACTTTGAAAAATGAATGGCATATTGATCTGCCGTTAAATATGATGCCTATGTCGCAGCTTGAAGCAATTGTAGGTGCTATTCTTGCAAAAGAGAATACTAAAAATCCTGACAACATAAAAGTATTGTCCCATTTTAGAGATGCAAATGTGATAGATGTAATAAATAATCCCAGACTGCTTGCAGTGTAATTATTCTCTGCTTGTTAATAATCCTAGTGCCAGACCTATTGCAGCACCAATTCCTGCTCCCCATTTAAATTTTGTTCTCTTTACTCCTCTGAATGCTTCGTTAGAGGTGTTGTCCATTAAGCTCGGATTCTTTTTAAAGGTATCAAAATTCTTTACAAAATCATCTTTTAAGTTTTTAACTGAGGTTTTGTCATTAATTTTTTTATCAAGTTCAATACATTTTTGTGTAATCGCTTTTACGTCTTGCGGCAAGCCCATTTCCTGCAAAATCATTTTACTTTCCGTCGTAACTGATTTGTTATCAACTTCTTTTGCTATTTTTGCAAGTACTGCGATTTGAGCATTGGTTTTTTCCTTTGTAATATCAATAGCTCTTTGAACGAACAAATCTTTGTTAACAGGAAGATAATATGCATTCATTCCGATAAGAGCTCCTGCCATCATAGCACCGATTTTTCGTTTTTTTGCAGCTGCCGGATTTGGCTGGTAATATGTCATTGACGGGTTTATTTGTGAAGCCATAAGTCTGCCTTATAATTTTAACCTTGTTATGTATAAATCCCGTAAAAAAATTTTTTTGCTATTTATTGAAAAATGAATGAAAATTTATTATAATAATTATGGTTAATAATTTTATGAAAGGAGCTAGTTATGAAAATATTTAACAATGTCGGGGGGGGG
>ERZ773114.416-NODE-416-length-53158-cov-13.902736_pt1 | contig 53158 bp, 47 predicted proteins | sample MGYA00580564_ERZ773114 | MGnify/ENA primary metagenome ERZ773114 (study PRJEB29015, sample SAMEA2737836) | human gut metagenome | biome: human gut; feature: human-associated habitat; material: faeces | place: China | collected 2012 ... | reverse complement strand
AATATTATTATAAAAGTTTTGTGTAATAATTTTAATTATTACATTTGTTGGCGAACATACAATAAATCTGTTCAGAATATATATAAGGTATCCGAACCGAACCAAAACCCAATGCTGACTAAAATATGAAACTAAAATTTCTTGGCTTCGCCCTGCTTGCTGTCTGTATCTGCGCCGTGTGCTGTATGTGCGGCAGCGATTCGAAAACGCCCGACTATGAATTTCCCGACGGATCCGATCCCGACCCGCAGCCGGGCGATTATCCTGCCGGCCTGACCGTAACCGAGTTTACGGACGATCTGGGCGGAGGAAAACAATGTCTCGGATTCGTGGCCGTGGCCGACCTGAAAGCCAATCCCAAACTGCGCTTCAACGCCGTGCATCTGCCGCAGCAGAAAACCCCGTCGCGCATTCATGCCGAATTCGCTTCGGCCAACCGGGGAACGGCTTGTGTGACGATCAATGCCGGGTATTGGTGGGCCGGGAACTCACTGAGCCTGCTTGTTACCGGTGGTGCCGTCAAGTCGATCGAGAATCAGACGGTGACACGTAACAATCAGACGGTTTACCCCGTGCGTTCTTCGTTCGGGCAGATGGCGTCCGGAGGGTTCGAGACGCACTGGATTTACTGCGTTCTCGACGACGGCAACAAGCCTTATGCCTTCCCGTCCGCACTCGACAACGACGAACATACGAATACGTATATGTCCGCGCCGCCGACTTCGAAGACGCCCGGCGCCGTGCTCTGGACGCCGCAGGAGGCGGTCGGAGGCGGTCCGATGCTGGTCAAGGAGGGGAAGAACGTCGCCGTGGAGAATTATTGGAAAGAGGTGTTCGACGGCGGCGGCATCGCCGGGACCTCGCGTCAGCCGCGTACGGCGGTCGGCGCCACGGCCGACGGAAAACTGATCCTGCTGGTGTGCGACGGACGCAATATGCGGGGCAGCGCCGGATTTACGCTGGCCGAACTGGCCGACAAACTGATCGAGCTGGGTGCCGTCGATGCGGTCAATCTCGACGGCGGCGGATCTTCGACCATGGTCGGCAGCGACGGCAAGGTGCTCAACCGTCCCAGCGACACGGGTAGCGCCGAGGTGATCGTCGAGCGCAAGATTTCGACGGCGGTCGTCATCTCCGAAGTGAACTAATCCATAAAGAATCATATGAAGAAACTTCTCCTTATCTGTCTCGCGGCCTTTGCAGCCGCCTCCTGCACGCAGGAAAAACAGCAGTCGAAACCGCTTTACATGTGGTTCGACTGCGAAGGCAATTACGCTACGCTGAGTCATCCCGATTCGATCCGTTATTACGTGTCCAAAATCCACGACATGGGCTTTACCGATGTGGTGGTAGACGTGAAGTCGATCATGGGCGAAACGCTCTACAAGAGCGATATTGCGCCTTACATGGGCGAATGGGACGGCGTGACCCGTCCTGAGAACTACGATCTGCTGGGCTATTTCATCGAGGAGGGACACAAGCTGGGCATGCGCGTGCACGGTTCGCTCAACGTGTTCGCCGGCGGTCACAACTTCTTCGACCGGGGAATCATCTACGGCGATCATGCCGACTGGCAGTCGCAGGTCTACACCGAAGGGAAGATCGTGCCGATCAGCGAAATAAAGAGCAACTACAACGGCATGCTCAACCCGGCTAATCCCGAAGTGCAGGAGTACGAGCTGGCGATTCTGAGGGAGTTCGCCGAGAAGTATCCCGACGTGGACGGCATCGTCTTCGACCGGGTGCGTTTCGACAATATCACCTCCGATTTCAGTCCGCTGTCGAAGGAGCTTTTCGAAGCCTATGCCGGAACGAAAGTCGCCGATTATCCCGATGACATTCTCCGCTGGACGCAGGATGCCGACGGCAAGTGGGACTGGTCGCAGGGCCCGCTGTTCCGCAAGTGGATCGAATGGCGCGCATCGGTTATCAAGGACTTCGTGACCGAAGCCCACAGGCAGCTCAAGGAGATCAATCCCCGGCTGCTGATCGGGGACTATACGGGCGCATGGTACCCGACCTATTATTACGTGGGCGTCAACTGGGCCAGCGAACAGTTCGATCCCGCCCGCTATTTCGATTGGGCGACGCCCGAATACAGGAATACGGGTTATGCCGACCTGCTCGACATCTATATGACCGGGCTTTACTATACGCTGGTTACCAAAGCCGAAGTCGACAAGGCAAACGGAGTCGTCGGGCAGCGTACCGAAGCGGGAATGTCCGACGAGCAGAATTACTGGTACTGCATCGAGGGCGGCGCCGAATGGGCGAAGAAAATCACCTGCGGCGTGGTTCCCGTGACGGGTTCGATCTACGTCGAGCAGTACGAGGGCGACGCAGCGCAATTCACCCGCGCCGTGGCGCAGGCGCTCCGCGACACCGACGGACTGATGATCTTCGATATCGTCCATATCATCAACCGCGGCTGGTGGTCGGAGCTGGCGGCCGGAATCGCCGAAGGGAGCAACTGATCTGCAACCAATATAAAACACTAAAAACTTAACCTTAAATGTAATTCTATGAAAGAGTTCTTCTCTAGATTCAGAGATTCTCTGGCGGCGAGGACGTGTCTGTGGACATTGTTCCTGCTGTTGGCGGGGGCCGGGACGGCCTTTGCGCAGCCTACCGTCGGGGGTACGGTTACCGATGAACAGGGCAATCCGCTCGTCGGTGTGACCGTGGTGGTCGTGGACTCGAACAAGGGTACGACGACCGACATAAACGGACAGTATTCCATTGCGGTTCCCAAAGGCGGTATACTGGAATTTACGTATATCGGAATGTTCTCACAGAGAATAACTTGTGGGGGGGGGATTTCCAACCTTGACGTTACGATGAAAGAGGATGCCGCCCGTTTGGACGAGGTCGTCATCCTCGGTTACGGCTCGCAGCGCCGCGCCGACGTGACGGCGGCCGTGTCGCAGATCGACGGCAAGGAACTTCAGAAGATGCCGATGTCCAATATCTCGCAGGGACTGGCCGGCCGTCTGCCGGGGCTTATCTCCGTGCAGAATTCCGGACAGCCCGGTCAGGACCAAGCCAGCATGACCATTCGCGGCGCGAAGTCGGGTATTCTCTATATCGTCGACGGCGTGCAGCGTTCGATCAATGACATCGACCCCAACGATGTGGAGTCGGTATCGCTGCTGAAGGACGGCGCCGCCGTAGCGGTTTACGGTCTCGAAGCAGCCGGCGGTGTGATGATCGTAACGACCAAGAAGGGCAGACAGGGTGCGATGAATCTGACTTACAAGGGGTCCTACGGTGCGTCGTTCAATACCTCGTATCCCGAATTCCTCGACGGTCCGGGTTATGCTTACTGGTACAACAAGGCGCTCGAACTCGACGGTCAGGAGCCGATCTTCACGGCCAAGCATGTACAGATGATGCGCGAAGGCACGAACGGCTGGGGCAACACCAACTGGATCGACGAAATTTTCGGAACCGGTACGATTCAGCAGCACAGCGTCACTTCGACGGGCGGCAGCGACCGGATCAGTTATTTCGCTTCGCTGGGCTATATGAATCAGACCGGTAATGTCAAGAATTTCGATTACGACCGCTACAACCTGCGTACGAATATCGAAGCCAAGATTGCCAAGAGTTTGACCTTTACGTTTGGAGTGGCAGGTCAGATAGGAGATCGGAAGGAACCCGGATTCCCTGCCGGAGGAACTTCCGGCACCAGCGTTTCGACGGCCCCGTGGCTCTCGATTGCCGAGCAGGCCGCCTATGCGCATCCTTATCTGCCGAAGACCTATGACGGACTTCCGACCGCGAGCCAGAATAATTACGGGAATACGATCAATCCGATTGCCGCTACCGAACTGTCGGGCTATTCGAAATCACAGACCGTAGCCGTACAGACCAACGCTGCCCTGCAATGGGATCTTCCGTGGGTAAAGGGTCTCAGCCTGAAGGTTATGGGTGCGTACGACCGCAGCTCTACGACATCCAAAATCCTGAGTACGCCTTACTTCCTCATGTTGGCCAGCACGCCGAATTCGACCAGTCAGGATATCACTTATTCCAAGGCGTCGGATCCGCGCAACAATGCGAACGTCACGACCGGCAAGAAAACCAATAACCTGACCGAAGGATTCTCGCAGTGGCGCCGAATTACCTCTCAGGCCAGCATCAGCTACAAAAATACCTTTGCGGAGAAACACAAAGTCGATCTGTTGGCGCTGATCGAAACCCGCGATTACAAGACCAATAAATTCTCGGCTTCGGGTAAGGACATTCCGTTCCCGCAACTGCCTGAACTGGACCAAGCGACGACTCCGGCAGATAAGCCGATAGGCGGTTCCAGCGACGCTTCGCGCAAGGTCGGACTGGTTTTCCGCGGACAGTACAATTATGCCGATAAATATCTGTTCGAATTCTCCGGACGTTATGACGGGTCTTATAAGTTTATCGGCAACGTTTCGGGACGCCGCTGGGGATTCTTCCCTTCGGTATCGCTCGGATGGCGCATGTCGGAGGAGAACTTCTTCGCTCCCCTGCGCAACGCGGTCGACAACTTCAAACTCCGTGCATCGTTCGGTTCCTTGGGCGACGACTCCGGCTCGGCGGCCTATGCTTTCCTGAGCACGTTCTCCAATGTCAGTACGGCACCGAGCGTCGTTCTCGGCGGCGTGGGGCAGAACGGTATCATGACGTCGCTGGTCGCGAACGAACTTCTGACTTGGGAGCGTAATTATTCCTACAACGTAGGTTTCGATCTGGCGATGTGGAGCGGAAAACTCGGAGTGGAGTTCGATGCTTTCTACAACTATATTTTCGATATTCTGGGATCGAACACCGGAAAACCCGCTTCGATGGGCGGCTATTACCCCACTTACATAAATAACAATGCGCAGGATGTAAAGGGTATCGACGTCAAACTGACTCATCGTAATCACATCGGCAAAGATTTCCAGTATGGCGTGACCGTCAATATGACTTGGGCGAAAGATCGCTGGCTCCGTTATCAGGACAGCCCCAATACGCCCGATTACGCCAAGCGCACCGGCAAGAGCCGCTACATGACGATGGGCTTTATGGCCGACGGCCTGTTCCAGAGTGAAGAGGAGATCGACAATTCGCCGTGGATCTCCGGCTCGCGTCCCCGTGTGGGCGATATCAAATACAAGGATCTCAACGGCGACGGCGCCATTACGTACGATCAGGACCGCGCCTATCTCGGTCGCGGCCAGCGTCCGCAGTTCAACGGCAGTGTCAATCTCAATGCTTCGTGGAAAGGACTTGAATTCGATATTCTGTTTGTCGGGGCTGCCGTTTGCGACGTTTCGCTGACGGGTACTTATTACAACTGGAATGAGGACAATACGATTTTCACCCGTCCGTTTAAGGCCGGCGCCAACTCGCCGCGTTATCTCGTAGAAAAGGCATGGACGCCCGAAAATCCCAATGCGGAGTATCCCCGTCTGTCGCTCAATCCGCCTAACACGAACAACTCCTATGCTTCGTCGTTCTGGTACCGCGACGGAAAGTATCTGCGTCTGAAATCGGTTCATCTGGGCTATACGCTGCCCAAAAACTGGACCAACAAACTGCGCATCCAGAAGGTGAAGGTTTATATCGAGGGCAATAACCTCTGCACATGGTCGGGTCTGCCCGAAGGCGTCGATCCCGAATGGCCGGGCGTGACCAACGGTTACTATCCGCAGCAGCGTACGGTTGTGGGCGGTCTCGAAGTTTCGTTCTAACCGACAAAATTCAAAATCATGAAAAAGAAAATCATAAATATCGTTTTGCTGGCTGCTACGGTCGCCATGACGGGCTGTAACGATTGGCTCGACATGAGTCCGACCAACAAGGTGTCGGAAAAGATCGTATGGAGCGACGTCAATTATGTGACTCAGTATGTCAATGGGTTTTATCCCTACATCTCCCGGTACGGGGCGTTTGAGACCGGCGACAGTCAGGTCGGCCTGACGGACGGCCTGACCGAGACGCTCAAGTTCGGATCCGCCACGCCGGGCACGAACGTGGGGTTTGCCAATATCATCGCTTTCGCCGAGGGCGGACTTGCCGCATCGACGGCCGCTTTCCATTTCGGAGCATGGGATGATACCTACACTCGTATCCGTCGCGTCAACGAGTTCCTTTACGGACTGAAAAAATACGGAAGCAATTTCGACGGCGACACTTACAAGCGTTTCGAGGCAGAGGCCCGGTTCTTCCGCGGATTCCTCTATTTCCAGTTGCTGAAGCGCACTCCGGAGGTGATTCTCTATAACGAGGATTTGCTGGCGATTACCGAGAATAAGGCCCTCTCGACCGAGGAGGAGGGGTGGAATATGGTCGAAGGCGACCTTTCCTATGCCGCCAAGACCCTTCCGGCCAAATGGGACAACGAAGCGGGGCGCATTACTTCCGGTGCCGCGTATGCGATGCTGTCGCGCGCGATGCTCTATGCCAAACGCTGGCAGTCGGCCAAAACCGCGGCCGAAGAGGTATTCAAACTCGGTTATGTGCTGATGCCGGGCAAAACGGCCGCCGATTACGCCAAGGCGTTTACCTCGATGCGCGACGGTAATACGGAGTCGATTCTGGAATACAACTATCTGGTCGGCGGCCCGAACCATAGCTGGGACAAGCTCTTTATGCCGGGCGGCGACAATACGACCATGGGCGGACGGGCCACTCCGACGCAGGAGATGGTCGAATCGTACGAACTGGCGACGACGGGCGGTTATCCCGACTGGACACCGTGGCACAATACGACGACCGGTACGACCGATACGCCGCCTTATGCCCAATTGGAACCCCGTTTCCATGCTTCCGTGCTTTACAACGGGTGCGAATGGAAAGGCCGTGCTCTCGAACCTTATGTGAGCGGTAAAGACGGCTATGCCGTTTACGACGACGGTTCGGCGCTCAACGGCCGTACGACCACGGGTTATTATCTGCGCAAAATGCTGAACGAAGGTTATACCGACTATTCGAAAGCCTGTACGCAGCCTTGGATCGCCATTCGTCTGGCCGAAGTCATTCTGAATCACGCCGAGGCGTGCTACATGCTGGGCGCCGACGGTGCGAACGACGACCTGCGCCAGATTCGGGAGCGCGTAGGCCTGCCTTACTCCAATAAGTCCGGCGAGGCGCTGATGGCGGCGATCCGGCAGGAGCGGAAGATCGAACTTTACTGCGAAGGACATCATTATTGGGACATGCGCCGCTGGAAACTCGCGCATACGGCTTATTCCGGTCAGAACAGCCGCGTACACGGTCTCAAAATCGAAAAGCAGGGTGCCGAGTTTATTTATACCTACGTCGACTGCGACCGTAAGGACCGCCTTTTCGAAGAGAAGCTTTACCGTATTCCGCTGCCTGAAACCGAGCTGAGCAACAATTCGGCCGTCAAGCAATTCCCTGAGTGGTTATAATCTCTAAAAGAAACCGAAACCATGAAAAATAGCATTAAATTATTTGCATTGGCGGCTCTGCTCGGCTTAGGCGGCTGCCATGAGCCGGATGAGCTGACCCCGTCGGTCGTGGATCAGGGGCTGAACACCATCTCGGCGCAGTTCGCTACCGGGGAATATAAAAACGACCCGCTGGCAAAATTCACCGCGGCGGTGACCGAGGGACAGGAGCGTATCGTGATCGATGTTCCTTACTATTATCCCGAAAATTCGTCGAATACCACTTCGATTACCCAGATGCGCGTCACGGCTAATCTGGATGACAACTGTTTCATCACGCCGATGCTTGGGGTATTGGATCTGACGAAGGAAAACTGGTTTACGCTGACGCGTGTCGACGGCTCGAAGCGCAATTTCTGCGTGACGGGCAATATCAAGAAATCGGATAAATGCGAGATCATCTCTTTCGCCACCGACGAACCGGCTATTCAGGGTGTGATCGATAACGACCGTAACACGATTTCACTCATTACGGTCGATGACCTTTCGTCGGTGACGGCGCAGGTGATTCTTTCTCCCCACGCCACGATCTCGCCCGATCCCGCCGTTGCGGCCAATTACGAGGGCGAGGGCGTGAAATTTACGGTTACGGCGCATGACGGCGTGACCAAGCGGGTTTATTCCGTGAGCAAGGAGATTCCGCCCAAGATCAAATACGGTTGGCGTGCGGGCAGCGAGACGGAGGTTTGGCAGAACGTATCGCTCGACAAACTCGGAATCGTCAATGCCGGCGGTAAGATCTATTCGCTGGCGGCGTCGGGCAACAAGCTCGTGCTTTCGACCGGTGCGGACAAGTTCCTGTTCAACCGCGCGACAGGTGATTTCTTGGGTACACACGACATGAAGGGCGTAGCGGCCGACGGCGGTATGACCTCGGACGACGCGGGCAACATCCTCTATGCGAACTTGGCTAATCCCAATGCCGAATTCAAGGTTTATGCGGCGGCATCGACGGATGAAATGCCTGCCGAGCTGCTCTCCTATACGAACGCTACGGGCGCTTCGATGGGCAAGCACATTTCGGTGCAGGGCAACGTGAAGGGCGATGCGATCGTTACGGCCGTGATCTATACGTGGAACGGTGCCGTTTGCAAGTTCCTCCGCTGGGTGATTACCGGAGGCGTGCCGGCCAAGCCGCAGATGATCTCGGTTACGGGGGCGACCGCCGGCTGGAACGGCAACGGCCACGCCGACGTGGAGGCTTATTCGGCCAATCCCGACGATCCTTACTTCCTTGCCTACTACAGTGCCAATGCGCTGTATCGTGTCGATGCGACGGGCGCTGTAACTCACAAGATCGCCACTGCGACATGGGGCGCCAACTCCAACTACAACTGTGTGGATGTATGTACGTTCAATAACGCCAAATATGCGGCGATTTATGAGGGCGCGCATTTCACCTACGGAGAGTTCAAGGCCTACATGTTCGATGTGACGACGCCCGATCAGATGACGGGTGCGTGCGACACGTCGCCGTCGAAGGTTTTCGTATCGAACGAATACAAGCCTGCCGGGGCGGTGGTCAATGCGGCCGGCGACGTGCTGATGACGGCATCGGCCGACGGATACAAGATGAATCTCTACTATACGGACGCCAATACCAATGCGCTGGTCGCTTGGGAGTTCGACTGTATCGACAAGTAACACCCCTTTTGCCTGCATCCCTCTGACCGGGGATGCAGGTCCTAAAACAAACATAATTTTGAAGATGAAAAAGAATGTTAAATGGTTTGCGGCGGCTCTGGTGGCGCTGACGCTGGGATACGGGGCTGTTTCGTGCGGCTCGGATTCGAAGGAGCCCGAATGGGAGTGGCCCGATCCCGACCCGGATCCCGATCCGCAACCGGGAGTGGAGAAACCCCGCTTCATCTGGGTCGATGCCGCGGCCAACTTCCCCGATTTCGCCAACAGCAAGGAGAATATACTGCGCGATCTGACCAAGGCCAAGGAGGCCGGATTCACCGATATCGTGGTCGATGTGCGGCCTACTACCGGCGACGTGCTTTTCCGTACGTCGGTGGTCGATCAGGTGGAATGGCTCGGCGCATGGCTGCCGGGCGGATATTCCAAGGTCGAACGCACGGCCACGTGGGACTACCTGCAGGCGTTTATCGACGCCGGAAAGTCGCTCGACCTGCGCATTCACGCCGCGATCAATACCTTTACGGGCGGCAACCAGACCTTGCTGGGCGGCGCCGGAGTCGTTTTCCGGGATGAGGCCAAGCGGGCGTGGACGACCGATCTGAATCTGGCGGGCGGCATCACGAACATCATGTCAACCTCGCAGTCCGCCAAGTTCTTCAATCCGGTATTGCCCGAAGTGCAGGAGTATCTCTGTTCGATGCTCAGGGACCTCGCGGCCTATGACGGACTGGCGGGAATCTTCCTCGACCGGGGGCGCTTCGACGGATTTACCAGCGATTTCTCGAATTATACGCGCAAGGAGTTCGAGAAGTATATCGGCCAGTCGGTTGCCGGTTTCCCCGCCGACATTCTGCCTGCCGGCCATACTTCGGGCATACCCTCGCCGGTGCCCGTGCATATGAAGCAGTGGCTCGAATTCCGGGCGAAGGTGATCCACGACTTTATGGAGAAGGCGCGCGCCGCCGTCAAGTCGGTCAATCCGTCGGTCAAGTTCGGCGTATACGTCGGAGGCTGGTATGCCAGCTATTACGACGTGGGCGTCAACTGGGCCAGCCCCAATTACGATACCTCGTCCAAATTCTCATGGGCTACCAAGAAATACATGAACTACGGCTATGCCGACCTGATGGACCAGATGCTCATCGGCGCCTACGCCTCCCCGACGCGCGTTTACGGCACGACCGAATGGACCATGCAGGGATTCTGCCTGCTGGCCAAAGAGCGTACGATGGGGGCCTGCCCGATGGTGGCAGGCGGTCCCGACGTGGGAAACTGGGATGCCGAGGACAAGGTGCCGCAGGAGGAGGAGAACCGGGCCATCACCGCTTCGGTCGCCGCCTGCATCAATGCCTGCGACGGTTATTTCCTGTTCGATATGATTCACCTGAAAAAAGCCGATCAGTGGTCTTATGTCAAGACCGGTATCGACGGCGTAATTAAAAAAGACTGATTATGAAACGCATCGTCATATTGTTTCTGGCCGCCCTTTTCGCGGCATCCGGCGCTTCGGCGCAGAAATTCCATAATGCCTACTACGATACCCGCCGTGCGGCCCACGACGAAGAGGGACTGCAGCAGGGGGCGATCGTCTTCCTCGGCAACAGCATCACCGAACAGGGGTGGTGGAGCCTGCTGCTCAAACGCGGCGACGTCGAGAACCGCGGCATCGGCGGCGACAACACCTTCGGCATGATCGACCGTCTGCCCTGAAAAGCAAGCCCCGCAAAATCTTCCTGATGGCGGGCATCAACGACCTGACGGGCGGGCAGCCTGTCGATACGATCGTGATGAACATTACCCGCATGGCGGACATGGTGCACGAAGCCGTTCCCGGCTGCCGGCTCTATATCCAGAGCGTGCTGCCGGTCAATACCCGGCGGCTGGCATATCCCGGACTCAAGGGGCACAATCCGCAGGTGCGGGCGCTCAATGCGCGGCTGGTGCGGTTGTGCGACGCCAAGCCGTGGTGTACGTTCGTCGATCTTGCGCCGCTGCTTTCCGATGCCGACGGCGAGCTGCGCATCGACCTGACGAAGGACGGAATCCACCTCCATCCCGCGGGATATGTGATCTGGACCGATTACCTCAAGAAACAGAAATACCTGAAATAACGTAACGTGCAGATGGAAAAACGAGCTTATACGGTCGATTTGCTGCGGGGACTGGCTATCGTGGGAATGGTGCTGTCGGGGCAGATCCTGTGGCACGCCGAACTTCCTGCGTGGCTGTTTCATGCGCAGGTGCCGCCGCCGTCGTTCCGCTTCGACCCGTCGGTGCCGGGAATTACGTGGGTCGATCTGGTCTTCCCGTTTTTCCTCTTCTCGATGGGGGCCGCTTTCCCGCTGGCCCTGCGCCGGCGGCTGGAACAGCGGGGCGAATCGGTGGCGCTGATCCTGACGGTCGTGGCGCGCAGGTGGGCGTTGCTGGCGCTTTTCGCCATCGCGCTCGCCAACCTGCGTTCCGGAGTGACGGGAACGCTGCCGGGATGGGGCTCCTCGCTGCTGCAACTGGCGGGCTGGGGCTGTTTCTGTGCGCTTTTCATGCGCTTCGGCCGGCTTTCGGACCGGCAGAACCGCATGGTCTGTCTGGCCGGCGTCGCCGGCATCGCCGCCCTGCTGGCGGCCGCCCGGTGGATCTGGGGACTGCCCGTCTCGGCGGAGCGGAGCGACGTCATCATTCTGGTCCTTGCGAATATGGCGCTGTTCGGCAGTCTGGTGTGGCTCTACACGCGGAACAACCTGCTGGCGCGGTTGGGTGTGCTGGCGCTGCTGGCGGCACTGCGTCTGGGCAGCGGCGTCGAAGGTTCGTGGAACGAGGCGTTGTGGAACTGGTCGCCTGCGCCGTGGCTTTTCCGCTTCGACTACCTGAAATACCTTTGTATCATCATTCCCGGCACGATTGCGGGAGACCGTATCTACGAATGGATGACGCAGAGCGGCGAAGATGCGCCGGGGGCGTCCCGGCGGCGGGAGGTCTGGATACTCGTTCTGCTCGTGACGCTGATATGCCTGAATATGTGGGGGCTTTTCGCGCGGCAGCTGGTCGTGAATCTCGCGGCGGGCGTCCTGATCTGTCTCCTGCTCCGGCGTCTGCTGCGCGGGGACGGCTCGGCGACCGGAAGACTGCATGGTTCGCTTTTCGGCTGGGGATTTTTCTGGCTGATGCTGGGACTGGCGCTGGAGGCGTTCGAAGGGGGCATCAAGAAGGATTACGCGACGTTCAGCTATTTTTTCGTCACCTCCGGGCTGGCTTCGTTTGTCCTGATCGCCGCCGGAATCGCGATGCGGCGGCTGAATGTGCGTTTCTCGGCGCTGGTCAAATGCGGGCAGAATCCGATGGTAGCCTATACGGCGGCCGGATTCCTCATCATGCCCCTGCTGACGCTGCTGCATCTGGCGCCTTATTTACAGACCTTTGCCGAGCTATGCCCGTGGATGGGCGTGGTGCGGGGCGTGCTGGTCACGGCCGCGGTCATGGCCGTTACGGTCTTTTTTACGAACCGCAGGCTTTTTTGGAGAACCTGATTTGAAATTTAAATAAATGAGTTATGCGAATAAAAGGAACTTTTCTCGACGAAATCAGTCATGATATTCCCCATCAGAACTGGGGCGAAGCCGAATGGGACCGCGACTTCGGCTACATGCGCGAAGCCGGCATCGACACCGTGATCCTGATCCGCTGCGGCTACCGCCGCTGGCAGACTTTTCCCTCGCGGGTGCTCACGGCCGAGGAGGGGTGTTACGAACCGCCCGTCGATCTGGTCGATATGTTCCTGCGCCTGAGCGACAAGTGGGGCATGAACTTCTGGTTCGGGCTCTACGATTCGGGCAAGTACTGGGACCGCGGCGAATACGAACAGGAGGTTGCGCTGAACAAACGCGTGATCGACGAGGTGTGGAGCCGTTACGGACATTACAAATCCTTTGCGGGCTGGTATATTTCGCAGGAATGCAGCCGCAATACCGGCAAGATCGTCGATCTGTATGCGAGTCTGGGACGCTATTGCAAGGAGGTTTCCGGCGGTCTGCCGACCATGATTTCCCCTTATATCGACGGCAGCAAGAACGTCAGCCAATACAATGCTTCGACTTCGAAGCAGAACGTCGTGACGCTCGAAAGCCATGAACGCGAGTGGGACGCCATCTTCGCCGGAATCAAGGGCGCCGTGGATATCGTCGCCTTTCAGGACGGCCATGTGGAGTACGACGAGCTGGTCGATTTTCTGAAAGTCAACAAGAAACTGGCCGACCGTTACGGGCTGGAGTGCTGGACCAATTCCGAGACCTTCGACCGCGACATGCCGATCAAGTTCCTGCCGATCAAATGGGAGAAACTGCGGCTCAAGATGGGGCTGGCGGCTCAGGCCGGTTACCAGAACGCCATTACGTTCGAGTTCTCGCACTTCATGAGTCCGCAGTCGGCCTATCTGCAGGCGGGGCACCTGTACAACCGCTATATGGAGTATCTGAAAACCTTGGAATAGAGACCGATGAACGGACATTACCCTAAACCGGGCGGTTTGGCGGCGGCGCTGGCCGTGCTGATCGCCGCGCTGGTGATCTGGTGCCACCGGGAGAATATCACGCGCCTGCTGCATCATCAGGAACGCAAATTCCAATGGCACACCGGCACACCGAAAGAGAAAGAGGAAACATTTATGAAACTTGTGACTTATTTACAGAACGGAATAGAACAGATCGGCGTGCTGACACCGGCAGAAGATGCGGTTGTGCCGGCAGGCATGCTGGGGCTGGATTTTGCAGATATGGCAGAACTGGCAGTGCAGATGACCGATGCTCAGCGGGACATGGCTGCGGCTCTGCTGCCGGAAAAAGCCGGAGAGGGAATCCCTCTGGAACAGGTGAAGCTGCTGGCACCGATTCCCCGACCGGCACGGGACATCATCTGTCTGGGCGTAAACTTTTCCGAACACGCCAAGGAAAGCGTAGGCGTTATGGGGCAGGAATACGGCGGTGAACGGAAGTTCCCGATCTATTTCGCCAAGCATGTCAACGAGGCGGTCGCTCCGGGGGACAGCATCAACGGACACTTTGACATTGTCACCGATCTGGACTACGAAGTGGAAATGGCATTCGTCGTGCGGAAAGATATTCAGGGTGCCAGGGCGGAGGACGCGGCTTCCTATGTGTTCGGCTACACCATTATGAACGATGTCAGTGCACGGTGCATTCAGATGCGGCATAAGCAGTGGTTCCGCGGCAAAAGTCTGGACGGCTTTGCACCGATGGGTCCCTGCCTTGTGACGGCAGACAGCTTTGACTTTCCGCCGAAGCTGAATCTCACCTGTAAAGTCAACGGGGAACTGCGGCAGAAGTGCAACACGGAACTGTATATCCACAACATTCCCTATGTCATTGAGGAACTGTCCCACGCCATGAAAATTCCCGCAGGCACGATCATTTCCATGGGAACGCCGGCAGGTGTCGGTATGGGCTTTGTGCCGCCGAAGTATCTGAAGCACGGCGATGTGGTAGAATGTGAAGTAGAGGGCATCGGAAAAATCATCAATCCGGTAGAATAACATATGGCAATACCGCACAAAGATTGTGTGCCAGACGCTTTTTGTGCGGTATTGCCATAGAATAATAAAAACCAAAACGCCCCGCATGCGAAGGGATGAAACCGCATGCGGGGCGTTGTTTCCGGAACGTATCCCGTGTGTGGAGAAAGTTCACACAGACACATTCCTTAAAAGAGAAAATGGAAAGTTGTCAATGGACAAGTATAGGAAACGCTGAATAAAGCTTGTGCGTAAGATGCATCGTCAGATTTTTCGGCAGATTGCATAGAAATTCCGCAGGCATACTTTCGTATGGCAAGGGGTTTCTGGGCAATATAGCGGAAAATCTGCAAGCAGATTGCGTGCAAAGCCGTTAGGCGGGCTTTATTCCGTGTTTCCTATATTATGAAAACACACTCTGGAACTGCTTACTGTAAATCACCAAGGGAAATTACAGTTTGTCCGCCGCCGCCCAGAATGTCAGCGTACAGATTCTGCACTTCGTCAGCGTCCATGAGGAACGCCACTGTTGCATCAACGCTTTCGCCGGGAGCAACATTGGTGATGTTGTTTTTGCTGTGTTCTCTGTCGGTGGAGAAGAGGAAGAATTCACCGTACTTCAACTCACCCAGAGTGCCGTTGCAGTAGGTCGTGTCCGTCATCGGCTCGCACGCCACTTCGTTATAGTCCATGCTGTCACCGTTTTTCTGGATCAGATTCGGGCAGACGCAGATCTCCTGTGTGATGCTGCTTTCATTGGTGTAGGTGAGATGCATCACAAGGACACGCTGAGGAACGGTTTCCTCCTTGATTTTGGTATCCAGCGTGTTCACGCCGTCGCCGCGGGAGTACCATGTGCGGACATCGTCCTGAACTGTACCGTCTGCGTTGAGATACTGGCTGTAATCCACCGGTTCTCCGATGTCATTGATTGCCGGAAGTCCGTCAAAATTGTCTTGCACAGAAACACTGTCCAGCTTGGCAGTGATGCGTGCATAAGGATCCGTGTCTGCATCTTCCGCATCATAGGAATCCGAACGAACGGTATCACCGATCTGCTGAATGGTGTAGTCATCGAACTTGTAGGTTTCGTCCGTTCCTCCGACTTCTTCCCGCGGCTCGCCGTCCCACAATTCGGCTGTTTCTTTGTCAGAAGGTGTCAGACTGAGATTTTCTGCAATCTTTTCAATTTCTTCCTTTGTCATGTCGGTTGTTGCGTAGAATTGTACTGCATAGTTGGAGTCCGGAAATGCGACCCAGACATCCTTGTCAAAAATATCCTCGCCGGACTTTCCGGTGGTGTCGGTCACCGCATAGAGAACAGTGTTATTGCCGCAGGTGAGCGTTTCCTGTGAAACGCTGTAGCTGACCGTGTGCGTCAGGGCAGCTTCCTGACTGCCCATCTTATAGAACGACATGGTTACGCCGCGGCCGTTTGCATCTCTGTACTTGCCGCAGCTGGGATCGAACGCCATTCCCTCCGGCATCCAGCCGACCTGTAATGCCATGATCTGATCCGAAACGCTTTCGCTTTTCGGAATGACGACTTCCTGCTGATAAACGCCGTCCTTGGTCTGGAAATAACCGCGGATCTGGGTGGAAGCATATACGGCAGTGGGGAGTATTACAACGGCTGCTGCTACAGCAACCAGTGCGGTCATAGACTTTTTCATGTGGAATTTATGCGATCTCATAGGACTTTCCTCCATCTGGTGCAGCATCTGCTGTTTCCGGCGGGCATAGCGTTCCGAAAAAACGTGGGGCTGTGCGTCTGATGTAAATGCGTCGTTGACGATGTTGTTCCATTCGGTGTCGTTATACGGAAAAGAGTTGTGTTCGGATTTCATCATAAGGTTCCCCCTTTTTTTGTTGGATTGCCTTTCTGGCACGTTCAAAGCGTTTTCTTGCAGCGGCTTCTTTCATAGAGAGCCGCTCGGCAATTTCGCGAAAGGATAACTCCTCTTCGCACCGCATCAGGACGATCTGCCGGTCCAGGTCGTTTAGCGGCTCTAACATTTCGGCAATGGATTCTTCCTGTGCAATGTTGGCGAGAAGCTGTTCCATGTCATCTTTCTGGTTGGGGACCTGCAAAATGCGGTCGTCCCAGACGGTATAGCGTTCGGAATCCCGTTGGTTCTGCCGGTATTGGTTGATCGCTGTGCTGCGAATGATCGAAATGATGTAATGCTTGGTTTTTTCGCTGCGAACGTCGCCGATCTTTTTCAGATTCTTTAGGATTCGAAGGAACGCATCGGATACAGCATCTTCCGCCTGTTCTGTATGATGCAGGATTGCGTAAGCGATGCGATACATAGGCTGTTCGTAGATGTCATAGAGCAGCTTGAGTTTTTCCTGTTCCTTTTCTTTGTGCGTAGCCATTTGCTCACCTCTTTCTGAAACGGGCTGTCATTCCTGTGCATCGGTCTTTCGCCCGTCTGCATATCATAACCGTCTGGCGGTATCGATTTGTGACAGGGGTTCCAAAAATCTCAAAAACCGACTTCCAGCAGCGTTTCTCTGACTGAAGGTCGGTTTGATGATGCATTGCATTATTGTGTGTTTCCTTTACTCCGTGATCCACTCCTGAATGGCTGCCGAAAGTCGCCGGTCAATGTCCTTTCGGGTTGCTTCGCACTCGTTGGGATACTCCTTTGCCGCACGGAAAACAAATTTCAGTACCAGCTTCAGCCCTACGGGGAGAGCCAGTCGGAGCATGGATTCTGGCAGGACAAAATGTGTGCCATGCTCATAGACCACTGCCTCGTAGTCACAGCTGTGGGGACGTTCTTTCAGCCGCTGTTCCATGCGGCGAACATACTTTCCCGCTTCCCAGAAGCTGTCGTCATCTGCTCCGATCAGAATCAGTTTGCCCTTGATGTTCTCGACCTTTATCATTTCTTCTTCCGTATGCTCTCTTGCTTTTTCGGAGTCGATAAACAGACAGGTGCTGCGGGTAATATCTCCCGAACCTTTTGTTTCCTCTTGGATTTTTTGATAGTACATGGGGTGCTCGTAGACGAACGGCATATACGCCAGCGGCTTGCCTTGCCACGATAGCGTGGACGCATGGGGAACCGGCCACTCCTTGCAGCCGTCTTTCTCGCCCTGTTCAAATCCCTGCCAGATAAAATCGCTTGTCGTAAGCCCGAACGTCAGTGTGATGTCCGGAAAGTAGGAAGCCGCTGCCAGAGAATCCATGCCCGCCGTGCTCATGCCCATGATGCCGATCTTCTGGTTTCCGTGGCTTTTGAGCCATTGGATCGCTGTTCCGATTCGCTCCAGTGGGTAGTTGACATGGCTGTAATTTTTCACATCAGGTGACATGCACAGGACGTTCACGCTATTTTTGTGCAGCCATTTTGCACCGCACTTTGCCATGAAATCATTCGGATCATCGCCGAACAACCCGATCATGGCATGCTTCGCACCCTTGGGATTGGGGTAATATGTCCCATAAAATCCGTCGCTGTTATTCTGAAAGCAGAGTTTCTTCATTATGTACCTCGATTTCTGGGGCAGCACCGTACATATTTTGTGTGGCACTGCCTACGGGTTTGTTACTCCTAACTCCAATAGTATAGCACAAACCGGCACAGAAGTCAACAAAGTGAAACACACAGCACCCAAATTAAGAACCTCCCCTGAAAGGTGGAGGGGGTTCTTTCGTGAAATCTTTTTATGATATTTTTAAGGCAATACCAGTTCATTTTGAAAATTGATTTGTGTGAACACACAGCAAGTCCCCACATGCAGATCACCTTTTGCATATGGGGACTTGTATCATACAAAAAATCCTGTAACGAGAGCCGCTGCCGAGGCTGCCAGAGCCACCACGATCAGGGGCAGGTTCCAGTACGCCAGTAAAACTGCGACGACTGTTCCCACGGCTGCTGTGATCACGTTGCCCGTGGAGTAGAAAATGGCAGGAATGGTCATGGCACTGAGCACTGCGTAGGGAATGTAATAGAGGAAGCTTTGCAGAAAATGGTTCTGGATCTTTTTCCGGAAAACCGTAAACGGCACAACACGGATCAGATAGGTCACGCCTGCCATAATGGCAATATAAAGAATCAGGCTCATGTGCGTTCCTCCTCCGGAATGGGAAAGACGATCGCCCCGAATATCGATGCCAGAACTGCACACAGAATAATGGCGAAGCCGCTGGAAACCGCCGTGAACACGTACCGGAACAATATGCTGCACGCCGCCGCCAGAGCGACCACTGCCAGCACGCTTTTTTTCTTGCGGGAAACCGGAACGATGATTGCCAGGAACATGCCGTACAGCACGATACCCATGGCATCAATGATAAACTTGGGCAGAATTTGTCCCGCCACCGCCCCCAGCAGTGTTCCCAGTGTCCAGCCCAGAAATGCAATCAGGATCAGCCCGTACATGTAGGCGGGGCAAATGGTGCCGGACTGTGCGGAGGCTACGGCGAAAATTTCGTCGGTGATGCCGAATGCCGCCGCCATGCGGTGGGGGAGTCGGAACGTTTTGTCCAGCTTCTGGGACAGGGAAAAGCCCATGAGGGCATACCGGAAGTTAATGGTCAGCTGAGTCAGAGCCATTTCCAGATAGGAACCGCCGGCAGCGATCACGCCTACGCCGGCAGCCTGTCCGGCAGAGGTGACATTGGTAATGGAGATTGCCACGGCGGCAGAAACCGACAGCCCTGCACGCACCGCCATGATGCCGAATCCAAAGGAAACGGAGAGGTATCCCAATGCAATGGGGATTCCCTGTAAAATGCCTTTTCGAAATGCTTTGTCCAATGTGATGATGTCCTTTCCGGAGCCTGCGGACAGGCTCATGTAAAATGTCACAGCCAAAACGGCACAGTAACTTTTATTATACCACAATCCGACGGGAAATGCAAATTTTTTCAGCATTTGATTTTTTAAGGCAATACCGCACAAAGAGCGTCTGGCGACTTTGCACGCCATCTGCGTGCAAATTTCCCGTCATATTTCACAAAAATGCTCGTGAATACATCAAGTATTCACTCCGCTTTTTGTTTCATCTGACGAAAAATTTGACGACGCATCTGTCGCACAATCTTTGTGCGGTATTGCCCTAAGGAAAAATGTAAAATTTTCTTGTGTTTTTGTGTGTGGTATGGTATAATAAGAAAGACGGGAACGGGGAGTTTTTGGAGAAATCGGGATTTATAGGAGATAAGTTATGAGCAAAATAACAGCTTTACTGCAAAAGATGAAATCTCTGTGTAACAGTAATAATGGTAAGGACACATTTAATTCTCCGGTGACAGCGGAAGAAATATCTGATTGGGAGATTGCACACAACGTAAAGCTTTGTGATGAACTGAAAGAATTTTATCTTTTCAGTAATGGTATGAATTTACGTATCTATTTCTCAACATTCAATATCTGTCCGTTTGAAAAAATTACCTTTAGAGAAGGCGGCTTATTGGGATATGGAGAATTTGAAGGCTATATGAAAATAGGTGATTTTGTGGGAGATGGTTCAATAATATGTATAGACAGAAATTATCATGTTTGCTGTATATTTGAAGGTGATGCTGAAATAACCAAATGCTCACTTACAGAACTAATTGAAAGAGAACTTGAACATCTTGAAGAAAAAATCGAGTACAGAAAATGAAAAGAGAAAAATAACGAAGTCCTTATACGTAAATTCCAGTTTGCAAAATAAATCAACAGAAAAATCATGGAGGCAGGTATGAAAAGCAAAATCATATATTGCATCAATTTTATTTGGACAAGCTTCGTTGCGTTTTCGTTTCCGATATGCTTTGGTTTGATTTATCTCAACATAACTGGTCATGCAAAAGGCTATAGCTATGATTTAGGATCAGAGAAAGATGTTTCTATCATGTTGGGCTGTGTGGAACTTCTCATTTGGCTTGCCCTTGCACTGCCCTCAAATATCTATATCTTTCGGAAAACACTGCGTAAAGGCAAAGCGTATTTGCTGATACCGATCGCATGGTACATAGTCCTTGCTGTAATTTGCCCGATGATCACATTCGGTGGGTGGTCAGAATACGCAAAAGAAGTATTTCATGTCAGAAAAATTGAATTAAATGGAAACGAGGACACTGATATTGTCTTTTACAATGGAACTGAATATCTTTCCGGACTTTTTTATTGTGCAGATGATGACAGGAGGATCATTGGACGTATAGATCATGGTGCTAGAGTCTATACGGTTGGTTCAGATACATCGCCGCAGTATCTTCTAATTGTAGGCAGAGATAATAGCGGCACCTTTATTGCAGAAGGTGCTTCTGTTCCAACAAGTGGAAAAATCACCAAAATACTGATCGATCCCGGAATTCGCAGCGATAATTCACAGTATCTTTCATCTGCTGATGAGATCGCTGTGATTGATGAAATAACAAATCTATCAGGCGAATTCCAGACATTTCGTGTGGATAATTATTACACAAATGGCAATGCCTTTTACTATGTATACAATAACAGTAATGTGTCATGCAATGAAAATTATGGTGGCTATATTGCTTTTACCGAGGGGAAATGGATATATGCTCCACCTGAAAACAGACCTGTATGGACAGGCGAATGCAATGGTGTAACGATAGAAGCCCTTGTTATTGATGATGAGGAGATCATTGAAAAAATGTGCAGGACTGACATGGTGAAATATATAGATTATCAAAAGTGATTATAGGGTATCCATTTGCGGCATCTGTGCAAAACGCAACAAAACAACACATATTCTATATGCAACCTGACGAAAGCAAAAAGAAGATTTCTAAATCACTTGACTTTTGCATAGAAATGTGGTATAATTCATATCAAACAGATAGGTAATATAGAAGTTACCGGAAAGGGAGTCATATCATGAAAGTTTATCAGAAGATCACAGATCTAATCGGCGGAACACCGCTGCTGGAACTGACAAATCTGGAGGCAAAGGACGAACTGCCGGCAAAGATCTACGGCAAGCTGGAATATTTCAATCCGGCTGGCAGCGTCAAGGACAGAATCGCCAAGGGCATGATCGATGATGCAGAGGCAAAGGGTCTGCTGAAGCCGGGCAGTGTCATCATTGAACCCACCAGCGGCAATACCGGAATTGGTCTGGCTTCCATTGCGGCAGCCAGAGGCTATCGTCTGATTATTGCAATGCCGGAAACCATGAGCGTTGAACGCCGCAATCTGATGAAAGCATACGGTGCAGAACTGGTGCTGACAGAGGGTGCCAAGGGCATGAGCGGTGCGATCGCCAAGGCAAAGGAACTGGCAGCGGAGATCCCCAACAGCTTCATTCCGTCGCAGTTCACCAATCCGGCAAATCCGGACGTGCATGAAAAGACCACCGGCGTGGAGATCTGGGACGACACAGACGGTACAGTAGACATTTTCGTTGCTGGCGTAGGCACTGGCGGTACAGTTACCGGCGTGGGCAAATACCTGAAGTCCAAAAACCCTAACGTCAAGGTCGTTGCAGTAGAACCGAAGGGTTCTCCGGTGCTGTCTGAGGGCACAGCTGGTCCGCATAAGATTCAGGGTATCGGTGCCGGATTTGTGCCGGATACACTGGATACCAGCGTGTATGATGAAGTCATTGCCGTAGAAAACGAAGATGCGTTCGAAATCGGCAGAGCCATTGCCAGAAGCGAGGGCGTGCTGGTAGGCATTTCCTCCGGTGCAGCTGTCTGGGCAGCGATCCAGCTGGCAAAGCGTCCGGAAAACAAGGGCAAGACCATTGTGGCACTGCTGCCGGATACCGGTGAAAGATACCTGTCCACACCGATGTTTTCTTAAGAAGTTCCTATGAGCGAAGCAAAACCAAACACACCAGCAGAGATCCTGTATCATTTCATTGAGGGACAGCTGGAACTGGAACCGGAGCACTATCCGTACACCGTCGCACAGATAACGGCTCTGGAAACAAAGGTGAAAGCCAACACGCCGTTGACCGATGCAGAATCGGAAACACTGCGGGAAGTGCTTCAGACCTACATGGAACTGTACGAGTACAGCGAAGCCGAGCAGGAAAAAGTGCTTTCTCTGCTTTCACGTTAACAGAATACAAATAATACAAATAACAGCCGCAGGGAAACTGGATTTCGGTCCCTGCGGCTGTTGTTTTATTTATGTTGAAATGCCGGCAGAAACTGTTGAAAAAACGCCTCCGGTGTCATCAGCACACTGGAAGTGTCCGAACAGGGCGAAAAGCACAGCAGCTTCGATTGCCGCAATGTGTTGTCCGCCTGTATTCGGCAGAGGTGCTCTTGGTCGAACAGCAGTCCCATAGGGGAAAGTGTGTGGGGCTGGCAGTGCAAAATCTCACAGATCTGCTGTAATTCTGCCGGCTCTGCGGGAGCATAGGATTCCGGCGGGGAAACTGTTTCCGCGTCTGTGCCCAGCATCAGCAGGAAGCCGCCTGTGGTGCTGACGAAAACTCTGCACACCGGAAAAATCGGCTCCAGCTTAGATTTTTTCAGACTCTGTATCCACTGTGTCCGGTCACGAAAGGCGGGGTGACAGAAGCGGGTAAAGGGAATGTCCTGCCGCATCAGATAGGAGTAGAGCAACAGTGCATCTGCATTCATGGCAAATCCGCCTCCTTTTCCGCGGGACAGACGACGTTCCGATAATAACGGGTGAAGTGCTTCGGCGTAATGCCCGTGAATTCCTTGAATTCCCGTTGAAAATGAGCCTGATCGGCATAATTCAGCAGGTCAATAAAATTGGAAACCGAATCGGCAGAATGCTCCATCATGCGGCTGAGAGCATATTGAAACCGTGCAATGCGGGCGTACATCTTCGGGGAATAGCCCATGGCATCGGAAAACATGCGGGTGAGGTGGCGTTCGGAATAGCAGATTTCTTTGGCAATGTCCCCGACTTCCACATTGCCGTTGGCGTGACTGGTAAGGTATAAGACTTGCTGCACTGTTTCCTCAACCATATATTGTTCCGGCGAGAACCGGAGCAGATATTCCTGAAACAGCCGTGCCCGTTCCCAGAGGGTGTCCGTTTCAAAAATCTGTTCCAGCAACAGTGCAGTATCTGCCGGAATCTGCGGAACAAAGGTTTCCGTGTTGGTGATCTCTTTCAGACAGACCTCGTGATTGGGAAAAAACATGCCCGGTTTCAGGCGTACTCCGAAATAGTCTGCATGCGGATACACGATAAGGGATTTTCTGCAAAACGGAGAACCGATCAGTTCCATTTTGTTCTGTTGGTTGTGTCGGATAAAGACGATGTCCACACAGCCGTCCGGAATGCAGCACATGAACAGGTTCTCGTTGGTGCGGTCGATGATCTTGTGGGTGGAGAATTGATAATATCGTGCAGCAAAAGGCGTTTTTTGAACTGCCTCCTGATAGTGCTTGACATCAAATGAGAAAAAAGGCTGCCGGATCATAAAGTCAGAATAGCTTTGATACAGATTTTTCATAGGAATTCTCCTCTCGTTGTGCCAGCGATTGTAACAATTAAAACTAGGGCAACACCGCACAAAGCCCGCCTGTCAGCTTTGCACATAATCTGCCGGTGCATCTTACGCACAAACTTTGTGCGGTGTTGCCTTAAGATATTCTTATTATAAAAACCGTGGCGTTATTTGTCAATCCCGCACGGCGGATTTCTGCTTTTTGTTTTTGAATTTGCAGTTTCACTTTATTATATTAGGCGTTATACGCTGAATCTTGGTTGTCCTATACTAACTAAGATCGTTATTTTAAGTTTTATCGTGTCCGTTTTTTTCAATAAAACCAGCCGGAATGGGTGTATACTAAGTACAGAAACAAGGGAAACGCAAAGCGAAAGCCACAGCGGCAGAAACGCATTTGCGGTTCCGGAGGAACAGAAAACGAAGCTGCAAAGGTGCATCTGATTCGGAAGATGTGCCTTTTTCTCGTTTCTGCCCAGTGCTTCTATAGAAAGACAATTGAGGAGGTCTTCGTTATGCGTATTAGTGAGCATCCGATTATCGAAAGCTATCACAAAGGGAAGCAGATCACGTTTACTTTCGACGGAAAGGAACTGACTGGTTATGAGGGCGATTCTATAGCTGCGGCATTAAAGGCAGCCGGCGTCATGGTACACCGCTACACAGCGAAGCAGCACAAGCCCAGAGGCATCTTTTGTGCCATTGGCAGATGTACCGACTGTGTCATGATCGTCAACGGCGTTCCCAATGTGCGGACTTGTGTCACTCCTCTGGAGGAGGGCATGCAGATCCAGACGCAATACGGCGTAGAGCCAAAGAAGGAGGACTGACAATATGAAACGGCATGAATTGATCGTCATCGGTGCAGGACCTGCGGGTTTGAGTGCAGCGATCGAAGCAAAGAAAAACGGCATGGATGTTATCGTGTTCGATGAAAACCAACGCCCCGGCGGACAGCTGTTCAAACAGATTCACAAGTTCTTCGGTTCCAAGGAGCATCATGCTAAGACTCGTGGATTTATCATTGGTCAGCAGCTTCTGAAAGAAGCAGAGGATCTGGGCGTTCGGGTAGAACTGGACTCCACCGTAATGGGTATCTACGAAAATAAGGAAGTCACCGTAAAGCAGAACGGTGAAGTCCATCATTATAAAGGCGATGCGATCATCATCGCCACCGGTGCTGCCGAAAATATGATCCCGTTCAAGGGCTGGAACATTCCGGGTGTTATTGGTGCCGGTGCGGCACAGACCATGATGAACATTCAGGGTGTGCAGCCGGGCAGCAAGATCCTCATGGTCGGCTCCGGCAACGTGGGACTGGTCGTCAGCTTCCAGCTGCTGCAAGCCGGCTGTGAAGTGGCAGCCATTATCGATGCGGCTCCCAGAGTCGGCGGCTATGGTGTCCATGCGGCAAAGCTGGCAAGAACCGGCGTACCGTTTTACCTTTCCCACACCGTTGTGGAGGCAAAGGGCACGGACCGTGTTACCGGTGCGGTGATCGCACAGGTGGACGAGCACTTCCAGCCCATTCCGGGAACGGAAAAGGAACTGGACGTGGATACCATTTGTATTGCCGTTGGTCTGACACCAATGTCCCAGCTGGCAAGCAATGCCACCTGTGATATGGAACTGATCCCCCAAAAGGGCGGTCATGTGGCACTGCTGAGCGAATACGGCGAAACTTCCGTAGAAGGCATCTATTGTGCCGGTGACGTTGCCGGTATCGAGGAAGCAAGTTCCGCAATGATTCAGGGCCGAAGCGTGGCTTCTCACGTCAGCATGAAAGCCGGCTACCTTACTGAAGACGAGTTCGAGAGCAAGTATCAGGGCTATCAGGAGGCTCTGGGACAGCTGCGGCAGGGCATGTTTGCCCCGAAGAATAAGGGCAGAAACGACTTCACGGAAACTGATGAGGGCTATCCGATCTCCAAGACGCTGCTGGCACACGGTTATATGACTGAGGAGGAACTTTCCAAGTTTCCGGCGGCTTCTTACCAGAAAGCCGGTATCCACCCTGTGATCGAGTGTACCCAGAATATTCCGTGTAACCCGTGCCAGGACGCATGTCATTTCGGTTGCATCAAGGTGGGCGAGAATATCACACGGCTGCCGGCAATCGATGAGGAAAAGAAGTGCACCGGCTGTGGCTTGTGTGTGGCTTCCTGCTCCGGTCAGGCAATCTTCTTGGTGGACGAAACCTATGAAGAAGGTTTTGCTTCCGTGACATTCCCCTATGAGTTCCTGCCTATGCCGAAGATCGGCGATAAGGGCAAGGCTCTGGATCGTCAGGGCAAGCCAGTTTGCGATGCAGAGATCGTTGGCATCAAAAAGACACCGATCATGGACAAGACCGCAGTGGTCACGATGAAGGTGCCGCTGGAATATGTGCACGCTGCAAGATTCTATCGGGCAGAGGTTTGACGAAAGGAAGGTGCAGGATAATGCGTAAAATGATTCGGGTTGCCAATCCGGAACCCTTTGTAGAACGGGAAGACGATGACATGATCATCTGCCGGTGTGAGGAGATCACCAAGGGCGAGATCCGTCGGGCAGTGTATGACGGTATGCGTACCACCAATGAAGTGAAGCGGTATCTGCGTTCCGGCATGGGGCTGTGTCAGGGGCAGACCTGCCAGCGGCTGGTACAGGGCATTATCGCTTCGGAACTGAAAGTGCGGCCGTCCGAGCTGGGCATGATTCAGGGCAGAGCACCGGTTCGTCCCGTAGAGATTCGGACGTTCAGCAAAAACGTGACAGATGTAAAGGAGGACTAAGCCATGCTGGAAAAACGAGAAGCAGATGTGATCATCATTGGCGGCGGCATCATGGGCTGTGCAACAGCCTACCGGCTGGCAAAGCGGGGTGTCGATGTTCTGGTACTGGAAAAGAAAGAGATCGGCAACGGCGGTTCCTGCCGAAACGCCGGCGGTGTCCGCCAGTCTGCACGTGATCCGAAAGAACTGCCGCTGGCAATGTACGCGGTACAGAACATCTGGCCGCAGCTGAGCGAGGAACTGGGCGTTGATGTAGAATATCATCAGGGCGGCAATCTGCGTCTGGGTCTGACGGACAAGGACATCAAGGTGCTGGAAAACCACACCGCCAAGAGCACCAAGCTGGGGCTGGAAGTGGAAATGATCAGCGGCGACGAAGCACGAAAGCTTTGTCCGTACATGTCCGAAGAAGTAGTTGCCGCAAGCTGGTGTCCCTCTGACGGACACGCCAACCCGCTGAAAGCCACACTGGGCTTTTACCGCAAGGCATTGCAGCTGGGCGTGACATTCGTCACCGGTGTCAAGGTCATGGCTCTGGAAAAGGTCAAAGGTCGGATCCGCAAAGTCATTACAGACGATGGTGTCTATGAAGCTGACCAGATCCTGCTCTGTGCCGGCTATGAATCCCGCCGTATCGCCAATACCGTAGGAATTGATGCTCCGGTAGAACGACAGTTCAATGAAGTACTGGTCACCGAGGCACAGCCGAAGATGTTCGATATTATGCTGGGCGTTGCCGGCGGCGAGTTCTACGGGCACCAGTCGGAACACGGTTCCTTTGTGCTGGGCGGCAACAGCGGCTTGCAGGCGTTTACTTCCAACAATGACAATTTCGTCACCAACAGCCTGACCGCTCCCTGTATCTCCCGCGGTATCATCAAGTATTTCCCGATCCTGGAAAATGTCAAGGTGGTTCGTACATGGTCCGGCTGGTATGACCAGTGCATTGATGTGCTGCCGGTGATCGACAACATCAAGGAAGTGCCGGGACTGACTGTGGCGTTTGGTTTCAGCGGGCATGGCTTTGGTATCAGTCCGGCGGTTTCCATTGCCGTCAGTGAACTGATGCTGGACGGCAAGTCCACCACCATTGACATCAGCCAGCTGACCTATGACCGTTTCCACGCAAAGGGTTAAACTACATATTGTAAGTTGAAAAAACGAATCATTACATTGCAAGGACAAAGGCGTCTATACTACAGGCACTTTGTCCTTTTTCAATTGGAGAGGAGGAGAATCCCATGATACTGCATAATGCCACTGTAGATACCATTCTGGAACGGCGAAGCGTTCGCAGCTATGCACCGCAGCAGATCACACCGGACGAACTGGAAACGATTCTGGAAGCCGGACGATCAGCCCCAAGCGGCATGAATCAGCAGTCGGCAATTGCCGTGGCAGTGCAGAGCAAGGCGGAACTGGCACATCTGGTGGAGCTGGCAAAGACGGCAGCCCATCAAGACCACAACCCGTTTTACGATGCACCTACTGTGATTCTGGTATTTGCCAAGATGACCAATCTGGCACCCATGGAGGACGGCTGTACGGCGATTGAGAACATGCTTCTTGCCGCGAAATCACTGGGCATCGGTACCTGCTGGATCTATGCCGTCAATGCTCTGTTTGCTTCTGATGCCGGTATGGCGTGGCAGGATGCACATGGTATCGGAAAAGAGTACGCCATTGTCGGTTCGCTGGCGGCAGGGTATCCCGCCGGAGCAGAACCTCAGCCAAAGGAACACCATGCATTTTATAAATGCATTTAAGGCAACACCGCACAAAGCCCGCCTGACGGCTTTGCACGCAATCTGCTTGCAAATTTCCCGTCATATTTCACAAAAATGCTCGTGAATACATCAAGTATTCACTCCGCTTTTTGTTTCATCTGACGAAAAAATTTGACGACGCATCTGTCGCACAATCTTTGTGCGGTATTGCCTTAACACTTAATGAAAATGGAGGAACAGACCAATGAGCAGATTTACATTGCCGAGAGATTTGTACCACGGAAAGGGAACACTGGAAACCCTGAAAACACTGGAGGGCAAAAAAGCTTTTCTTGTTGTGGGCGGTGGTTCCATGAAGCGGTTCGGATTTCTGGACAAGGCAGTCGGTTATCTGAAAGATGCCGGCATGGAAGTAGCACTGTTTGAAGGCGTAGAGTCCGACCCGTCTGTAGACACTGTGCTGCGTGGAGCAAAAGCCATGCAGGAGTTTGCTCCGGACTGGATCGTGGCAATGGGCGGCGGTTCGCCTATCGATGCCGCAAAAGCAATGTGGGTATTCTATGAATATCCGGATACCAAATTCGAAGATCTGTGCACCCCGTTCAGCTTTCCGAAGCTGCGGACAAAGGCAAAGTTTTGTGCAGTGCCCTCTACCTCCGGCACTGCCACAGAAGTGACCGCTTTTTCCATTATCACAGATAACGAAAAGGGTATCAAGTATCCGCTGGCGGACTTCAACATTACGCCGGACATTGCAATTGTGGACAGTGCACTGGCGGAAACCATGCCGCCGAAACTGATCGCACACACCGGTATGGACGCAATGACTCATGCCATTGAAGCTTACGTTTCCACGCTGCACTGCAATTATACCGATGCGGTGGCACTTCACGCCATTAAGATGATTCATCAGTATCTGAAAAAGTCCTATGACGGCTGCATGGAAGCCCGTGCAGCAATGCACGATGCACAGTGCCTTGCCGGTATGGCGTTCTCCAACGCTCTGCTGGGAATCGTCCACTCTATGGCACACAAGACCGGTGCCGCATACAGCACCAGCCATATCATTCACGGCTGTGCCAATGCCATGTATCTGCCGAAGGTCATCAAGTTCAATGCCAAAGACGAAGCCGCAGCCAAGCGTTACGCGGAGATCGCGGAGCACATTGGTCTGGCAGGCAATTCCACAGAAGAACTGGTGGATTCCCTGATCGCAGAACTGCGTTCCATGAACGACAAGCTGAACATTCCCCAGTCCATTCAGAACTACGGAGCAGGCGGTGTCAAGGCAGAAACCTCGATCATCGACGAAACCGAGTTCCTCGACAAACTGCCTGAAGTGGCAGCCAATGCCATTGCCGATGCCTGCACCGGTTCTAATCCGCGTATCCCCTCGCAGGAAGAAATGGAACAGCTGCTGAAGGCTTGCTATTACGATCTGGCAGTGGATTTTTAAGAGCTTGTGTTCATAGGAAATGTGTGCGGATTTTCGAGCAAATTTTGTTGCAGACAAGGCAAAAATTCGCAGGCATACTTGGTGTCTGGCAAGAATTTTTAACGCAGTATGCAGCAAAATTTGCCGAAAAGACGCAGGCAGATGCCTATGCACACAAGCTCTAAGGAAACACTGCAAGCAGCCGGACAGGCGATATGCCTGTGTATATATTGGAACACCTTGTTCCCAACCCAATTTAAAGGAGTGTATCATTATGAGTTATCCGAAAGTTGACATTCTGTATCTGAGTGAAAAGGACATGCTGGACGCTGGCGTAAATGATGTTGTGAAGTGCACAGACACCATGGAAGAAGTAGTAAAGCTTCTGGACGACGGAGATTACCGCATGGGCGGTGAAAACGGCAACTCTCACGGCTGTATGATCAGTTTTCCGGATAATCCCGCATTCCCGAACATGCCGAAGAACGGTCCGGACCGCCGCTTTATGGCAATGCCGGCATATCTGGGCGGCAAGTTCGATATGGCAGGTGTGAAGTGGTACGGTTCCAACGTGGAGAACCGTGAAAAGGGACTGCCCCGTTCCATTCTGATGGTCATTCTGAACGACAAGGACACCGGTGCTCCCAAGGCATTCATGTCCGCAAACCTGATCAGTGCATACCGTACCGCAGCCATTCCGGGCGTTGGCGTAAAGCTGCTGTCCAAGCCGGATTCCAAGGTGCTGGGTGTTGTAGGACCGGGCTTCATCAACAACATCACCATTGAAACCTTTGCAGCACTTCGTCCCTCGTTGGACACCCTGAAGATCAAGGGACGCGGCAGAGCCTCCATTGACCGCTGCATTGCCTATGTCAAGGAACACTGCCCGCAGTTCAAGAACATCATCGTCTGTGATACCATGGAAGAATGCTGCAAGGACGCAGACATTATGACCATTGCCGTTTCCACGCCTACCGGCGGACACGCCAACTATCCGTTTATCCAGCGGGAATGGCTGAAGCCGGGCTGTCTGGTGTGTGTACCGGGTGCCGTAGATTTTCCGGACGAACTGGTCTGCGACCCGAAGGTAAAGCTGGTTGTAGACAACAAGAAGCTGTACGAGGCATGGGCAGAGGAATATCCGTATCCCACTTTCGATAAGATGTTCCTGCTGGGTGACAAGTTCACCGACCTCGACCATGACGGCAAGCTGGACTGGGGCGTGGTACAGAACATCGGTGCCATTGCCAACGGCAAGGTGCCGGGCAGAGAGTCCGACGATCAGATCATTCTGTACTCCATCGGCGGCATGCCGGTAGAAGATGTGGCATGGGGCAAGACCGTGTATGAAACGGCTCTGGAAAAGGGCATCGGCACGAAGCTGAACCTGTGGGACGCACCATATTTGTATTAAGTACCACTGAATCACATTTTGTAAATCACAATTCCGGGAAGTCTGCCGTGACCGGTTTGTCCGGCAGGCTTTTCGGCTGTCAGGAAAGAGGCGTTTCCCATGAAGAAATACGACCCGTTTGAAAATGTGCAGACGGTAATGGAACAGGCGGCGATACTGGGAAAGATCGACCGCAGAATGTTTGAGATCATCAAGAATCCCCAGCGGGAAACGAAGGTGTATCTTCCCGTAGAAATGGACGACGGCAGCATTCGGGTGTTCGAGGGCTATCGTGTGCAGCACTCCAATATCCGCGGCCCGTTCAAGGGTGGTATCCGTTACCACCAGAACTGCGACCTGAACGAGATCAAGGCACTTGCCACATGGATGTCCCTGAAATGTGCTGTGGCGAATATTCCTTACGGCGGTGCAAAAGGTGGCATTCAGGTGGATCCCAGTACCTTGTCCAAGCGGGAACTCTGCCGTCTGACACGGCGGTATACTTACGCCATTGAACTGCTGATCGGAGCGGACAAGGATATTCCCGCACCGGACGTAAACACCAATGCCCAGACTATGGCGTGGGTGCTGGATACTTACAGCATGCTCCACGGAAAACCATGTCCGGGCGTAGTGACCGGAAAACCTGTGGAACTGGGCGGTTCCAGAGGACGTGCTTCCGCCACCGGCAGAGGCGTGGTCATTGCCACCCAGCTGGTTCTGAAGACCAACGGCGTGGATTCACTGGACGGCGTAAAAGTTGCCGTGCAGGGTATGGGTAATGTTGGAGCCAACGCGGCACGAATTTTCTGTCACCGCAACGCCTGCGTTGTGGCACTCAGCGATGTATCCGGCGGCATTTACTGCGAATCCGGATTAGATGCCGATGTGGTTTCCGCGTTTCTGGAAAGGGGGCACCTGTTGAAAGACTATCAGGCAGAGGGCGTTTCTCATATTTCCAACACGGAACTGCTGACTTGTGACTGTGATGTGCTGGTGCCGGCGGCTCTGGAAAACCAGATCAACGCCGAAGTTGCAGAACAACTTCGCTGCCGGTACATCGTAGAGGGTGCCAACGGTCCTACCACTGTGGAAGCAGATGCGATTCTGGAACAGCGTGGCATTACTCTGATTCCGGATATTTTCGCCAACAGCGGCGGCGTGATCGTGTCCTATTTCGAATGGGTGCAGAATATCCAGGAACTGACGTGGGAACGCTCACAGGTCAACGAGATGCTGGAAAAACTGATGACGGCTTCTTTCGGCGAACTGCTGGAAGAACGAAAAAAGACGGCATGTTCTTATCGTATGGCAGCTTATATCGTAGCACTGCGGCGGCTGCTGTACGCCGAGGACATCAAGGGACTGTTCCCGTAATCACGGGAAACAGGAGAAAAAGAGAGGTGTTGCATCATGACAGGCAATGTTGCATTCATGTTCGTATGTACCATTATGGTATTCTTTATGACACCGGGGCTGGCATTCTTTTACGGCGGCATGGTAAGACGGAAAAATGCCCTGAACACCATGATGTTTTGCATGGCAATGATGGGAATCGGTATGCTGCTGTGGTTTCTCTGCGGCTATTCGCTGAGCTTCGGCAAGGATCATGCCGGCATCATCGGCGACCTGAACAATGTGCTGATGCGGAATGTTTCGTGGGAAGTTACCGGCGGAGAGGGCGATGCACCGGAAATGGTGTCTGCTCTGTTCAACATGATGTTCGCAGTGATCTCGCCGGCAATCATTCTGGGAGCCGTGGCAGAACGCATGAAATTTTCCAAAATGATATTGTTCGTGGTGATCTGGTCGTTCCTGGTATATTACCCGCTGGCACATATGGCATGGGGCGGCGGACTGCTGGAGATGATCGGTTCCATTGACTTCGCCGGCGGCAACGTCATTCATATCAGCACCGGTGTTTCCGGACTGACGGCATGCATCATTCTGGGCAGCCGGAAAGGCTACGGAGCCATGTCCTACCACCCGCACAACATACCGTTGTTTCTTCTGGGAGCCTCCATGCTGTGGATGGGCTGGTTCTGCTTCAACTGCGGCTGTGCTGGCGGTGCCAACAGTATCGCCGTTCTGGCATTTGCCAATACGGCACTTTCCTCCGCCGCAAGCATGGTGGTATGGATGCTCATCGAAGCACTGGTGCAGAAAAAGTGCACCGTCATGGGTGCCGTGACCGGCGGCATCGTGGGGCTGGTCGGCATCACGCCGGGAGCAGGCTATGTGCCGCTGTGGTCGTCCCTGATCATCGGTGCAACGGCAGCTCCGATCTGCTATCTGGCAATTTCCAAGATGAAGAAAAAGTTCGGCTATGACGACGCACTGGACGCATTCGGCTGCCACGGTGTCGGCGGTATCTGGGGCGGTATCGTGACTGGTATTTTCGCCACCAAACAAATGAACGATGCGGTTCCGCGGGAAGGCTTGCTGTTCGGAGATTACCGGCTGTTTCTCTCCCAGCTGGGGGCAATCGGCATTTCCATTGCAGTGGCAGTGGTCATGACGACTATTATCATGCTGGTACTGAAAAAGTGCGGCGGTGTGCGGGTATCCGATCTGGAAGAAGCACAGGGTTTGGATCTGATCGAACACGGTGAACGTGCATATCCGGCATTCAACGGACTGGATTGAGGAGGTGCGAGATCATGAAAAAAATAGAAGTGATTTTCCGACCGGAAAAGCTGGAGCCGCTGAAAGAAAAGCTGCTGGCAGCCGGTGTGCAGGGTGTGACTATTTATCAGGTGCACGGCTGCGGAAACCAGCACGGCTGGATCGCCTATCACCGCGGCAATGAGGTTATGATGAACACGCTCCCGAAGGTCTATCTGATGACAGTGGTGCCGGATGACCGCGTGGAGGACTTCCTGCAACTGATCAAGGAAAACGTCTATACCGGAACTGTGGGCGACGGCAAGATCTTCATTTCCACCGTGGACGAGTGTATTCGTATCCGGACAAATGAAACCGGCGACGCGGCGCTTTGACAGGAAATAAAAGGCAATACCGTGCAAAGCCGCCAGACGCTCTTTGTGCGGTATTGCCAAAAGCAACTATAAACTGTACATATTGGAATATGGAAGAAAGCACGGTCTGCATCTGGCAGTTCGTGCTTTTTTCGGTGGTGAGACAACTCGATACTGTTTGTAGAGGGCGATGCCCACATCGCCCCGCGGTCGACTGCTTTATTTCACAAATCAACTGTCATATTTGCAATTTTCACTTCAATATGGTATACTATAAAAGTAACATGAAAAGCAACACGGCACAATGCCCGATCGGAGGTGAACCCATGCCCATTTCCATATCCACCGGCAGAAAAATGCAAATGTTTCTGCTGGATCTGCTCTATCCCAATCGCTGCCCCTGCTGTAACTGTTCTATTTCTTGGCGGGAATACCTCTGCGAAGCCTGCCGGCAGGAAGTGACTGCGGAACCGGCAGACGCATTTTGTCCCTTTTGCGGAAAGCTGCTGCGGGACTGCTTCTGCGGCACAGGTCTGTCCTATGACCGTGCCGCGATTCTGACAGAATACACCGGAGCCGCCCGTGCCGGCGTGCTGTCCATGAAGTCTGCGGCAAGCCTGCACTTTGGCAGATTCTGCGGGAACGTGCTGGGACAGCGGATCACCGAAGATGCGGTGCTGTCCGGCTATGACTTGGTTGTTCCTGTACCCATGCAGCCGCGGAAACAGTGGAAACGCTGCTGTAATCCTGCCGCAGTATTTGCCAGGGAGATCGCCGCTGTCACGCGGATTCCCTACCGGCAGGACATACTGCACGACAACGGCACCGGCAAGACGCAGCACACTCTTTCCGCCGCCGAACGCCATAAAAATGTGGAACAGTTTTCTGCCGCTCCGGTATCGCTGGAAGGCATGCGGGTTCTGCTGTGCGATGATGTACTCACCACCGGCAGCACCATGAACCGCTGTGCCGCCTTGCTGAAAGCACAGGGGGCGGCAGAAGTGGCTGCCATATCCATGACCACAACTACAATGAAATCACCCTCAAAAGAACCCACACACGGCTGATTTCCGATACGGACAATGGCCCGCCAGAAAGGAAACCGACATGAATTGGATTCTACTGTTACTCGCTCTGGTAATGATCGCCTGTATTCTCTGCAACAAGCTGACCAGTAAGATCGGCATGCCTGTGCTGCTGGCATTTCTTGCCGTGGGCATGCTCTGCGGCGTGGACGGTCCGCTGCATATCCGCTTCGACAACTACGCCCTGACGGAAACCCTCTGTACCGTCGCCCTGATCTTTATCATCTTTTACGGCGGATTCGGCACCAAATGGCGTGCGGCAAAACCAGTTGCCGGAAAAGCGGTGCTGCTGTCCACTTTGGGCGTGTTCCTCACAGCTGCGGCTATGGGCGTGTTCTGCCGGTTTGCTCTGCACACCGGCTGGCTGGAGGGCATGCTCATGGGGGCAGTGCTTGGTTCTACAGATGCCGCCTCCGTCTTTTCCATACTCCGTTCCAAAAAGCTGGATCTGAAATACGGAACGGCTTCTCTGCTGGAAGTGGAAAGCGGCAGTAACGACCCTGTGGCATACCTGATGACTACCATTGTGCTTGCCATGATGACCACAGAAATTTCCGCCGGCAGAATGCTGTACATGATTTTCGCCCAGATCGTCTACGGGGTGGGGATCGGTGCCGTTCTGGCAGTCTGCACGGTCTTTTTCCTGCGGCGGTTCCGATTTGAAACGTCCGGCTTCGATACCGTTTTTATGGCTGCCATTGCGATTTTGTCCTATGTGCTGCCGGTACTTATCGGCGGTAACGGCTATCTGAGTGCCTATATCGCCGGCATCATTCTGGGCAACCAGAAGATTCCCAACAAAAAGAATCAGGTGCATTTTTTTGACGGCGTGACGGGATTTATGCAGCTGATGGTGTTTTTTCTGCTGGGGCTGCTCTGCACGCCGTCGAAGCTGGGGAGCGTGATCCTGCCGGCACTGGCGATCGCGGTGGTGCTGACATTTGTGGCACGTCCGCTGGTCGTGGGCGTGCTGCTGACACCGTTTCGGGCAAAACTGCCGCAGCAGCTTCTGGTTTCATGGGCAGGACTGCGTGGAGCAACATCTGCAATTTTTGCTTTGACCGCGGTGGCAAGCGGCGTACATCTGCAATACGATCTGTTTCATCTGGTATTCTGTGTGGTGCTGTTTTCCATTGCCCTGCAAGGGACACTGCTGCCGCTGGTTTCCCGAAAGCTGCACATGCTGGACGATTCCACAGACGTTCTGAAAACCTTTACCGACTATACCGAAGAAAAGGAACTACAGCTGCTGCGGCTGCCGCTGGAGGCGGGAAACAGCTGGGTAGGGGCTGCGGTCAGTACTCTGACACTGCCGCCGGAAACCATTCTGGCAGCAGTCCTTCGCGGCGGCGACTGTCTGGCACCGCGGGGAGATACCGTGCTCTGTGCCGGTGATGTGGCAGTGCTGGCTGCCGGACACTGCGGCGAAAAGCTGCGGCATATCCAGCTGAACGAACTGGAAATTACATCGGAACACGACTGGAACGGCAAGACACTGGCGGCACTGAAGCTTCCGAAAGAAGAGCTGGTGATCCATATCCGCCGCGGAAAAGAAACGGTGATCCCGCAGGGAAGCACGGAAATTCTTGCCGGTGATGTGCTGGTCATGTACTGCTCCGAAAAAACTGCTTGAAAGATGTGAGAGAATTTGAAAAAGTGGACTCCGAAACATGTAAACTGGCTCAAGGCACTGAAAATTGCTGCCGGAGCCGTGGCGGCGATTCTGCTGGCAGAAGCTTTCGGCTTGCAGAATGCCGCTTCTGCCGGTATCATCACGCTGCTGACTGTACAGAACACCCGACGGGAAACCGTCATGAGCAGCGTGCGGCGGTTCAGCGGCTTTGCAATGATGACGCTGCTCTGCCTGCCGATCTATCATTTCTGCGGCACAGCACCGTGGGCATTCGGCATCGTACTGCTGTTGCTGCTGCTGATTTGCTACAGCTTCCGCATGGACGATGCCACGCCGATCAACGCTGTCATGGCGACCCACTATATGCTTGCCGGCGGTGTCACCCTGCACATGGTGGGGAATGAAGTGCTGCTGCTGGTCATCGGCAGCGGCATCGGCGTTTGCCTGAACTGGTTCATGCCGCGGAATCTGGGGAAAATCCACATCATGCAGCGGGAACTGGACGAGGAGATCCGCGGGATCCTGGAACGCATGTCCATGCGGCTCCTGGAGGCAGACCATACCGGCTACGGGGACAGCTGCTTTGCCGAAACCGAACGGCTCTCCGGCGAACTGCGGCAGGAGATTGACGCATTCCTGCAAAACCAGACGTGGCAGGACGACATTTATTTTATGCGGTATGTGGAGATGCGGCGGGAACAATGCCGTGTGTTGCAGGTGATCTATCGTCAGCTGCTGCGGCTGAATCAGGTGCCGGAACAGGCGAAGCCGCTGTCTGCATTTCTGGCAGATATTGCGATGCATTTCCATGAGGGAAACGACTGTTCTGCCCTGCTGGAACAGCTGGAATTCCTGTACGCGGCATACCGGCAGGACGAACTGCCGGACACGCGGGAAAGCTTTGAGAACCGTGCAATTCTTTACAGTATTCTGACAGAATTGCAGTCTTTTCTACAGATCAAGCGGCAGTTCTATCTGACCCTGCCGGAGCAGGAACGCAAGCAGATGTTCGAACGGCTGATGCAGGCATGATTATTGTGCGGTGCTGATCGGTTCGATCGCGGCAATGTTGCCGGACAATTCCGGATAGACGGAAACCGTTCCGGCAGTTCTGGCGGCATCGGAGAGGGATTCGGTTTCCACAATGAATTCCAGCACGTTGGCACCGTCTGCACAGCTGCGGTAGCGGTGGGTGCTGTCGGTGTGCTGGTCTGCCTTGATGTCGCCCACGCGGACGGTAAACACAGAGCCGCTTTCCAACGTCACCTGAAACCGGTCGCCGCAGCCCTCTGTCAGCCAGCCTGTCCCCATGGCAACCAGATAGTCATCACAGCTTCGCCGCAGCCCGCGGCTGTCTGTCCACGCATTCTGCTGTATGGCGTACTGTTCGGAACTGGTGTCCGTAATGGTGCGGTAGTCCATGTAGGCTTTGAATGCGGTATCGTATTCCTGAAAAAACGAATCTGTTTCCGGCGGTGTCTGCGGTGATTCTGTAGATGTCGCCGTGGTTTCTGTGGTGATAACTGTGGTGCATGTTGAAGTAGTTGTCGCTGTGGTTTCCGTTGTGGTTTCGAGAGATGTGCCGCTGGTTGCGAGCGGCGGTGCTGTTGTAAGCGGTGTTGCCGGTGGCGGCGGGACAGCGGCAGCAGATTCTGTCGTGCAGACCGGAACAGCAGCGGCTGTGGAAACCGGCGGGGCAGACAGCGATACCGTATCACGAACGGCAGTGCTCACATCGGGGGCAATTGCCTGTGTATGGGGCAGTGCGGCTTCACTCCACGCCGGCACCTGCTGAACAGTCAGCGTGCAGAAACAGCCGGCACAGAACACGGAAAACAAACTGGAAAATCGAAACATACAAGACCTCCTGACAAAATCAGATTCATTGGCGGCGTTGTCCAAGCATATGCGAATCAGCAGTATGAATATGCAGAAACGCTTTCGGATTTGTGGATTCTGATTTGAAGTAAACTGTTGAAACTGTGCAGAATGATGAAATTGGCGAAAGTTTTGCAAAACGCCTTGACAAATCCGGTGTATTCGCGTATACTAAAGGCAGTTAAATTCCATGAGCAAAAGTAAGTAGCCGGCAAAACGGTAGCACAGAGAGTCGGGGGTGGTGGAATCCCGATGTATACGCTGTCTGGTGAATGGGTTTGTGAGAAGCGAGGCGAACGGGCAGATGCCCCAGTACCTGATGCCGCATCTCCTGCGTTATCGGGAGAAAGATATATCCGGTAAATACGGCGTATCTGAAAAGAGGGAAACGAATGCTTATCGTTTCTGAATTTGGGTGGCAACACGTAGACAACAAGTCTGACGTCCCATAGGTGTGGGACATCAGGCTTTTTTTTATTTGCATAAAGGAGTGAATGCGTCATGTTAAAACCATCATTGGAGGAAGTCAAGGCACTGGCAAAACAGTATAACACCATTCCCGTGTTCTATGAGTTTTCTGCCGACAATCAGACCCCGCTGAACATCTACACGGCTCTTTCGAAAGACAGCCGGAATTCGTTTATTCTGGAAAGCGTCAGCAACGGTGTGCAGTGGGATCGGTATTCGTTTGTGGGCGTTTCCCCGAAAGAGGAGATCTGCATTACCGGTAATACCGCAGAGATCCGCACTGGTGACAAGATCGAAACGAAAGAAGTGGAACAGCCCATTGCCTTTCTGAAAGAACGCATGGCAGCATATCGCTCTCCGGTGCTGGAGGGTGCTCCCAATTTCACCGGCGGTCTGATCGGCTATTTCGGATACGACACCGTCCGCTACATGGAAAAGAAGCTGACTCATGTGCCGGAAGATGACATTCACATGCCGGACTGCCATCTGTTCCTGTATGAGGAACTGCTGGCATACGACCACCTCACCAGCAACGGCATTGTCATTCTGAACCTGCACACTGACGGTGATCTCGGAGCACAGTACGCGGCAGCACAGTGGAGAGCCGAAGAACTGGCAGACATTGTCCGCCACTACAATCCGCAGCCGCAGGTACGGCAGTATCACGGAGAGTCTGTGGTACGCTCCAACCTCACCAAGGAACAGTACAGCCAGATGGTACGGGACGCAAAGGAGTATATCCGGAACGGCGATATTTTCCAGATCGTGCTTTCCCAGCGGTTCGAGATCAGCAATCCGCCGGACAGCTTTTCCGTTTACCGGAAACTCCGTGCCACGAACCCGTCACCATATCTGTACTATTTCCACACACCGGAATATGACGTGGCAGGGGCTTCACCGGAAATGCTGGCAAAGGTGACAAACGGTGTAATTCACAACCGTCCCATTGCCGGCACCAAGCCCAGAGGGCGGACACCGGAAGAAGACATCGCCAACGAAAAGGCACTTGCCGCAGACCCGAAGGAACGTGCAGAGCACACCATGCTGGTGGATCTGGGACGAAATGATGTGGGAAAGGTTTCTGAATTCGGCAGCGTAAAAGTGACAAGATATATGGTGACAGAACGTGCATCGAAAGTTATGCATCTGGTTTCTGATGTGGAGGGCAAGCTTCGCAAAGACCAGACCGCACTGGACGCACTCATGGCGATTCTGCCGGCAGGAACGCTGTCCGGTGCTCCGAAAGTACGTGCTATGGAACTGATCGACCAGTTCGAGAACAAAAAGCGTGGACTTTACGGCGGCACCGTAGGGTATCTGGGATTTGACGGAAACATCAATACCTGTATTGCGATTCGCACCGTGCTGTTTGCCAACGAAAAGGCATATGTACAGGCGGGTGCCGGTATTGTGGCTGATTCTGTGCCGGAAAATGAGTATTACGAAACCGTCAACAAGGCGTTGGCAGTCATCAATGCCATTAAGGAGGCAGAACAATGATCTTACTGATTGATAACTATGATTCGTTCACTTATAATCTGTATCAGTATATCGGTGAGCTGTACCGTGACATTCAGGTGGTCCGCAACGACGAGATCACCATTGAGCAGATCGAAGCTCTGCACCCGCAGGCACTGATCCTCTCTCCGGGACCGGGCTACCCGAAAGATGCCGGCATCACCATGGAGGCAATCCGCTACTTCAACGGCAAGATCCCGATGCTGGGCGTGTGTCTGGGACATCAGTCCATTTGTGAAGCTTTCGGCGGAACAATTGTCCGTGCTTCCCACCTGATGCATGGCAAGGCAAGCCAGATGGTACTGGATATGACCTGCCCCATTTTTGCAGGACTGCCCAAGACGGTTTCCTGCGGCAGATACCATTCTCTGATCGCACAGGAATCGGATTTTCCGGCATGCCTGAAAGTGACTGCACGGGACGAGAACGGACAGATCATGGCACTGGAACATCGGGAAACCCAGACTTATGGTGTACAGTTCCACCCCGAATCCCTGTTGACTGGCGACGGCAAGCGTATGCTGGCAAACTTTCTGAATCTGATTCCGGACGTATCTGTGCCGCTGCCGCCCATTGTGGAAGAACGTCCTAAGACGGAACTGAAAAAGTATATCGCACAGGTGACCGACGGCAAGGATCTGACAGAAGCAGAAGCACAGGACGCAATGGATATCATCATGAGCGGCAGTGCGACCAATGCACAGATCGCCGGTCTGCTGGTGGCTCTCCGCATGAAAGGCGAAACCATTGCAGAGATCACCGGTTTTGCCAAGGGCATGCGGCAGAAAGCCAAACATGTCACCGGCTGTGAAAACTCCATTGAGATCGTGGGAACCGGCGGCGATCTGGCGAACTCGTTCAACATCTCCACCACATCTTCCTTTGTTATCTCTGCGGCAGGCATGCCGGTGGCAAAGCACGGCAACCGGAGTGTTTCCAGTAAAAGCGGTGCAGCAGATGTGCTGGAAAGTCTGGGTGTGAAGATTCAGACCACACCGGAGCAGGCAAAGGCTTCCATTCAGGAGATCGGTATCTCGTTTCTGTTTGCACAGAGTTATCACGGTGCTATGAAGTACGTGGCTCCGGCACGAAAGGAACTGGGGATCCGTACCGTGTTCAATGTGCTGGGACCTCTGACCAATCCAGCATCGACCGATTATATCCTGTTGGGCGTATACGAAAAAGCACTGCTGCCGGTAATGGCACGGGTGCTTATGGGACTGAGCATCAAGAATGCGATGATCGTCTACGGCAACGACCGGCTGGACGAGGTGTCCATTTCCGATAAGACCTCCGTGGCAGAGGTACGGGACGGCAAGATCACAGAGTACGAGATCGCTCCGGAGGACTTCGGTTTCCCGCGGGCAGACAAGTCGGAAATTGTCGGCGGCATTGCAGACGAAAACGCCAAGATCGCACGGGGCATTCTGGACGGTTCCATTCAGGGGGCAAAGCGGAATATCGTTCTCATGAACGCCGGCTGTGCCCTGTATGTGTCCGGCAAGGCAGCCACCATTGCAGACGGCATTCAGCTGGCTGCCCGGCAGATCGACAGCGGCAGGGCGTTGGCAAAGTTACAGCAGCTGGTGGAATTCACCAATCGGAATGTGTGAGGTGCGGAAATGATTTTAGATGAGATCATGAAGTATCGTGCCCGGCAGCTGGAACGGGAAAAGGCTGCCTGCGGACTGGAAAAAATGCAGAAGCGTGCGGAAAAGGCACTGGCGGAGCGAAAGCCGGTTTCCCTGAAAGCGGCACTGCGGCAGGATACGCTGTCCTGCATTTGTGAAGTGAAAAAAGCGTCCCCGTCCAAGGGACTGATTCGGGCAGATTTTCAGCCGGTGGAAATTGCAAAGGCGTATGAAGCCGCCGGAGCGAATGCCATTTCCTGCCTGACGGAGGAGCATTACTTTCAAGGCTCGTCCGCATATCTGACGGCGATCCGGCAGGTGGTTTCTCTGCCGGTCCTGCGGAAGGATTTTCTCTTTGATGCATATCAGGTTTACGAGGCGGCTGCCATTGGGGCAGATGCAGTGCTTTTGATCGCCGCCGTGCTGCCGCCGGAAACGCTGGCGGAACTGTACCGGCTGGCGTATTCGCTGGGGCTGGAAGTTCTTGTAGAGGTGCACAATCAGGAGGAACTGAAACAGATCGCATTTCTGGAACCGCAGATTCTGGGTGTGAACAACCGGAATCTGAAAACCTTTGAGGTCAGTCTGGACACCGTGGCAAAGCTGAAACCCTTTGCACCGGAGCAGGCAGTGTTTGTATCGGAAAGCGGTATCCGGAACAATGCCGATATGCAAATGGTACGGCAGCTGGGAGCAGATGCGGTGCTGATCGGAGAAACGCTGATGCGTAGCGATGATATTGCCGGAACGCTGTACCAGCTGCGGGAGGGCGTATGAAAATCAAGTTTTGCGGAATCCGGCGGCTGGAAGACGTGGCGTTCTGCAACGAGCTCCAGCCGGAATATCTGGGCATGATCTTGTCATCAGGATTTCGCCGGACGATCTCGCCGGAAACGGCAGAACAGCTGGTAAAAGCCAAAAGCCGCAGCATTGCCGCAGTCGGCGTGTTCGTCAACGAAACGCCGGAGCACATTGCACAGGTGCTGAAACAAGTGCCGCTGGACGTGATACAGCTGCACGGCAGTGAAACGGCAGAGATCGTTTCCGGTGTGCGATGGCGTACCGGTTTACCGGTATGGAAAGCGGTGCAGGTGCAGACTGCCGCCGATATACAGGCAGCCCGGCAGCTGGGAGCAGACCAGCTGATTCTGGAGGGCAAAGCTGGCGGCATGGGCATTGCCGCAGACTGGGAACTGATCGCCGGAGCAAAACCGGCACAGCCGTTTCTGCTGGCTGGCGGACTGACACCGGAGAATGTGGCAGAAGCCGCAGCCAGGGTACAGCCGGACGGCGTGGACTTTTCCAGCGGCATCGAAACCGGCGGTGTAAAAGACTATGCAAAAATGAAGCGAATTGTAACGATAATACGAGGTGTATAACATGGGCAAGGTAGGAAGATTTGGTATTTTCGGCGGGCAGTATGTGCCGGAAACCGTTATGAATGCAGTGCATGAATTGGAAGAAGCTTATGCGAAATACGGCAATGATCCGGAATTTCTGGAAGAATACCGGACACTGCTGCGGGACTATGCCGGCAGACCGTCAATGCTGTACTATGCAGACCGCATGACCAAAGATCTGGGCGGCTGCAAGATCTACCTGAAGCGGGAAGACCTGAACCATACCGGTGCACATAAGATCAACAACGTGCTGGGACAGATCTTGCTGGCAAAGAAAATGGGCAAGAAGCGGATCATTGCCGAAACCGGTGCCGGACAGCACGGCGTGGCAACTGCAACTGCTTGTGCAATGTTTGATATGGAATGCGAGATCTATATGGGTAAAGAGGACGTTCGCCGTCAGCGGCTGAACGTATACCGTATGGAACTGCTGGGTGCAAAGGTCAACAGCGTGGACAACGGCACTGCAACTCTGAAAGATGCGATCAACGAGGCAATGCGTGACTGGGCAACCAATATTGACACGACATTCTACCTGATCGGCTCTGTCATGGGACCGCACCCGTATCCGACCATGGTGCGGGATTTCCAGAAGGTCATTGGCGAGGAAGCCAAGAAACAGCTGATGGAAAAAGAGGGAAGACTGCCGGATTGTGTGGTTGCCTGCGTCGGCGGCGGCTCCAATGCAATGGGTATGTTCTACGATTTCATTCCGGATGAGAGCGTTCGTCTGGTGGGTGCGGAAGCAGCCGGAAAGGGTATTGATACCAAGCTGCACGCTGCAACAGTTGCCAAGGGCAGCCTCGGCATTTTCCACGGCATGAAGTCCTACTTCCTTCAGAATGAAGAGGGACAGATCGCACCGGTTTACTCCATTTCCGCTGGTCTGGACTATCCGGGTGTCGGACCGGAGCACGCAAACCTCTATAAGACCGGACGTGCGGAATATGTGCCGATCACTGACGAAGAAGCTGTACAGGCTCTGGAATATCTGTCCCGCACAGAGGGCATCATTCCGGCAATCGAATCTGCCCATGCTGTGGCTGCGGCACTGAAGATCGCACCGGAGATGAAACCCGATCAGATCATGATCATCAATATTTCCGGCAGAGGAGATAAGGACATGCAGCAGATCGCAGAATACAGAGGAGTGAAGATCGATGACTAAGAATAAGATTGATGCAAGACTGGAACAGTGCAAGGCAGAGGGCAGAAAAGCCCTGATCACATTTATCACTGCCGGTGACGGCGGCTATGACTGCACCGAAAAGGCAGTGCTGGAAATGGCGAAAAACGGAGCAGATCTGATCGAACTGGGCGTACCGTTTTCCGATCCGATCGCAGAGGGACCGGTGATCCAGTGTGCCAGCGAACGCTCCCTGCGGAGCGGTACCACTCTGGTGGGTATTTTCGATCTGGTACGCCGTCTGCGGAAAGAAACCGATGTGCCGCTGCTGTTGATGATGTACCTGAACACCATTTTCCGTTTCGGAACCGACCGTTTTTTCGCACTCTGTGAGGAATGCGGCATTGACGGTGTCATTGTACCGGATATTCCCTTTGAGGAAAAAGACGAGATTCAGGGCAGTGCAGATGCCCACAATGTACACAATATCAGTCTTGTAACACCGGCAAGCGAAGATCGTATCCAGATGATCGCTTCGGAAGCAACCGGTTTCCTGTACTGTGTATCCTCCAACGGTGTAACTGGTGTTCGCAGCCAGTTCCAGACAGATTTCGCACCGTTCTTTGAGAGGATCCACAAGTACGCAAAGGTTCCCTGTGCTGTAGGATTTGGCATTTCCGGTCCGGAAGCAGCCAGGGAGATGAGCCAGTACTGCGACGGCGTGATTGTCGGCAGTGCCGTTGTGCGGCTGGTGGAACAGTACGGCAGCGATGCACCGAAGGAGATCGGGGCATTTACCAAGAGCTTGCGTGACGCACTGGACGCGTAAGCTTTCTGGTGATAATTTTCAAAAAAAGATTGACAACCCACCGGAAATCTGCTATACTATAACTATCGATAAGTTTTTTCAGCGATGAACGGAGTGACTGCTGCGGAAGCTGCACAGAGAGGGCGTGTCTGGTGAGAACGTTCCGGCTGGGGCACAGGTGCTGTCCGGGAGCTGTTTCGGGAAACCGAAACGTATTTCCTGCGTTAAAGGAGCACGAGGGAAGTGTTTGTACGCAAGCACTTCTGAATTTGGGTGGTAACACGAAGGCTTTCGTCCCATTTGGCGGCGAAAGCCTTTTTTGTATACAGGAGGGAATGCATATGCTGCCAATGGACTGCCACACCCACACCGGCATTTCTCCCGACGGTTCGGGCATGGTTGCCGGACATGTGGAGCAGGCGAAAAAGCTGGGGCTGCCGGTGCTGGCTTTCACGGAACATGTGGAGATGAATCGCTATTTTCCGCAGGCACACTACAATATCCTGCCGCGGAACGAGTGGGAGATCTTTGACCATGCCGCCGTGCTGGAACAATCGCTGGAAGCTGTCACTGCCGCAAAGGAACAGGCAGCCGCAGCCGGTCTGACACTGCTGTGCGGTATGGAAATGGGGCAGCCCAATGCAGATTTCGGGCTGTCGGCTGCTGTTGGAGCAGATGCACGGCTGGACTTTATCATTGCCTCGCTGCATGAACTGCTGGATCGACCGGATTTCTTCTGTCTGGATTATTCACAGGAGAACATTCCGGCTCTCATGGAGCAGTACTTCGACCAACTCTATGACATCTGCCGCTGGGGAAAGTTTGATGTGCTGGGACACCTGACCTACCCGCTTCGCTATATCGAAGGGGAAGCAGGGATTCCCGTGCCGCTGGAACCGTATCTGGAACAGATTCGCTGCTGCTTTCGGGCACTGGCGGAAAACGGCAAAGGTATTGAACTAAACACTTCCGGCTATCGGCAGAAGTATGGCAAACCGTTTCCCACTTTGGAATACCTGAAACTCTATCGGGAACAGGGCGGCGAGGTGCTGACCTTTGGCTCTGATGCACACTGTGCGGAAGATCTGGCAAAGGGCATTGCAGAAGGGGTGGAACTGGCAAAGGCTGCCGGCTTCACACGAGCCTGCTATTTTGTACAACGAAAACCGGTCTATATCACACTTTGACTGGTTTTTCAAAGGCAATACCGCACAAAGAGCGTCAGGCGACTTTGCACGCCATCTGCTTGCAAATTTCCCTTCAGAGCCTGTTTCGTATCTTCCCGCACGCATCTTGCGTGCATATTTTCCGAGATATTTCGGGAAAATACTCGAAAATCCACAAAGGATTTTCTCCGTTTTTCCCTTCATCTCTCAAAAAATCTGACGACGCAATCTGCATACGTCAGATACGAAACAGACTCTCATATTTCACAAAAATGCTCGTGAATACATCAAGTATTCACTCCGCTTTTTGTTTCATCTGACGAAAAATTTGACGACGCATTTGTCGCACAATCTTTGTGCGGTATTGCCCAAATTATTTTTCAGGAAAGGCTGGGTTTCTCATGAAAGAACAATTACTGGAATTATTGCAGCAGAACGCCCGACTCACCAACGCGGAGCTGGCGGTTATGCTGGACACAACAGAAGCAGAAGTCGCCGACGCGATCCGAGCGTTGGAAAATGACGGCGTGATTAAGGGCTATAGTGCCATTGTAGATGATGAACTGGCAAATAAGGACATGGTAACGGCAATCATTGAACTGCGTGTTACCCCGCAGCGGGACAGCGGCTATGAGGAGATCGCCCACACCATTATGCAGTATGACGAGGTGGAGAGCATTGCTCTGATGGCAGGTGCCTACGACCTTTCCGTGACTGTGCGGGGAACTAATGTAAAAGACGTTTCCATGTTTGTTTCGCAGCGGCTGGCAACGCTGGCAGGCGTATTGTCCACTGCGACCTATTTTGTACTGAAAAAATACAAGGAAAAAGGCATCATTATTGAAGGCGAAGAAAAGGACGAACGGGGCTACTATTTCCCGTGATGTCCGACAGGAAAGGGGAGAAAACTCGTGTTGAATTATGACACGCTTCTTTCAGATCAGGTAAAGAAAATGAAGCCCTCTGGTATCCGGAAATTTTTCGATCTGGCTGCCATGATGGAGGGCGTGATCAGTCTGGGTGTCGGAGAGCCGGACTTTCAGACACCGTGGACAGTACGAAAAGCTGCCGTGGACAGTCTGGAACGGAAACGCATGGTGTACACTGCCAATTCCGGTATGGCAGATCTTCGAAAAGAGATCTGTCATTATCTGAACCGCAAGTACCACCTGACTTATCATCCGGAAAACGAAACATTGGTTACAGTGGGCGGTTCGGAGGCAATCGATCTTGCGATTCGTGCAACCGTCAATCCGGGAGATGAAGTTCTGATCGTAGAGCCGTCTTTCGTTTGCTATAAACCGATCGTGGAACTGATGCACGGTGTAGCAGTTCCGATCTCCACCAAGCTGAAAAACAAGTTCAAGCTGACACCGGAGGAACTGCGTTCCCATATCACAGAACGCACAAAGATGCTGATCCTGCCCTATCCGAACAACCCCACCGGCGGCATTATGACCAGAGAAGATCTGGAGGCGATTGCGGAAGTTCTGCGGGATACTAATATCTTGGTGCTGTCCGATGAGATCTACTCGGAACTGACTTATGGCAGAAAGCATGTTTCTATTGCCGAAATCGACGGCATGTGGGAACGGACGATTTATGTCAGCGGTTTCTCGAAAGCATTTGCCATGACCGGCTGGCGACTGGGCTATGTCTGTGCTCCGGAACCGATTGCGAAGCAGATGCTGAAAATTCACCAGTATGCCATTATGAGTGCTCCCACATTGAGCCAGTATGCCGCTATTGTGGCACTGCGGGAATGCGATCAGGAAGTGCAGAAAATGGTGGACGAATACAACCGCCGCCGCCGCATGCTGGTAGACGGCTTTAACCGTATTGGTCTGACCTGCTTTAATCCGGAGGGAGCGTTTTACATGTTCCCCTGTATCCGAAGCACCGGCATGACCAGTGAGGAATTCTGCGAAACGCTGTTGCAGGAAGAAAAAGTTGCCGTGGTACCGGGCAATGCGTTCGGGGAAAGCGGTGAGGGCTTTGTGCGTGTTTCCTATGCGTACTCTCTGAAGCATTTGCAGGAAGCACTGGTTCGCATCGAACGTTTTGTCCAGCGGCATCAGGGGGAAAATCAATGCGAGCAGTAACCAGAACGGCTCCGGCAAAAATCAATCTGGGGCTGGATATTACAGGCACTCGTGCAGACGGGTATCATCTTCTGGAAACCGTGTTTCAGGCAGTTTCCATTGCGGACACGGTGACAGTTGCCCTGACGGAATCACCGGAAATCACACTGACCTGTGATGTGCCGACAGTGCCGTGCAGTCCGAAAAATATTGCGTGGAAAGCGGCACAGCGGTATCGGGAGGCAGCCGGCTTGCAGTCCGGTGTGCAGATACAGATCCTCAAGCGGATTCCTATGGAAGCCGGCATGGGCGGCGGCAGTACAGATGGTGCTGCGGTGCTGCTGGCATTGCAGGAACTGACAGGGAATGCTCTGCCGCAGGAAAAGCTGCTGGAAATTGCAGTTTCACTGGGGGCAGATGTGCCGTTTTTCCTTTACGGCGGCACTGCCTATGGGGCTGGCATCGGAGAAAAGCTGGAACCGCTGCCGCTGTTTTCCACAGATTGTCTGGTAATCGCCAAGGGTACCGCAGGCGTATCCACGGCACAGGCATACGGGGCGATCGATGCCCTGCAAAATCCGAAACACCCACCAGTGCAGCAGCTGCGAAAGGCGTTGGAAGCCGGCGGAACTGCTGCGGAAATTGCTTCGCTTTGCGGTAATTTGTTTGAACTGGCGGTGGAACTGGAAGAAGTACAGCAGATTCGCAGCACCATGCTGGAACAGGGGGCACTTTGCAGTGTCATGACCGGCAGCGGTGCGGCAGTGTTCGGCTTGTTCCCGAATCGGGAATCTGCGGAATCTGCCTGTGCAGTTCTGCGGAAACAGGTACCGTTTGCGGAAGTTTGTCACACATTATAAGGGCAATACCGCACAAAGAGCGTCTGGCGACTTTGCACGCCATCTGCTTGCAATCTTTGTGTGGTATTGCCTAAGAAAATACAAAACGCCCTGTGTCAACGAAAATCAGTTGACACAGGGCGTTTTTTGCTATTTATGAATGACTAATTGCAGAGATTAGTTCAGGATCATTGCACTGAATGCAGTGTCCAGAGCCTTTTCCTTGACTGCACCGGCTTCGGTAGTGTCCGCTGTGACGGTGTAGTAAGCCTTGATCTTCGGCTCTGTACCGGACGGACGAATAACAACCTTTGCACCTTCTTCCAGAGAGAATGCCAGTACGTTGGACTTCGGCAGGGTGATCTCTGTTTTTTCACCGGTGGTCAGGTTCTTGGAAATGCTGGTCTGGTAGTCGTCGAACTGGAGCACCTTCAGACCGTTGATCTCAGTCGGGTGTTCTTCCCGCAGCTTAGCCATGATCTTCTGCATTTCGATCATGCCGCTTTCGCCCTCAAAGGTGAAGCTGTGCTGGCTGTGTACATATACGCCGTACTTCTCGTACATACGCTTGCGGGCTTCGATCATGGAAATGCCCTTGGTGCGGTAGTAAGCAGCCATTTCGCAGATCAGCATGGAGGCAACAACTGCGTCCTTGTCGCGGACATAGGAACCAGCCAGATAGCCGTAGCTTTCTTCGAAACCGAAAATGTAGCGGTTTTCTTCGCCCTTGGCTTCGAGGAAGCCGATCTGTTCGCCGATGAACTTGAAGCCGGTCAGCACGTCGATGATCTCCACGCCGTATTCCTTGGCAATGGCATTGACAATATCAGTGGTAACAATTGTCTTGACTGCGATCGGGTTCTTCGGCATAGTGCCCTTTTCGGTTCTCTGCTGGCAGATGTATTCCAGCAGCATTGCACCGACTTCGTTGCCGGAGAACAGTGCATAGTCATCACCGTCAGGAACTGCAATGCCAACACGGTCAGCGTCCGGATCGGTTGCCAGCAGCAGATCCGGCTTTACTTCGCGGCAGAGTTTCAGACCGCATTCCAGAGCCTCGCGGATCTCCGGATTCGGATACGGACAGGTGGTGAAGTTGCCGTCCGGATTTTCCTGTTCCGGAACAACAGTTACGTCCTTGATGCCGATTGCAGACAGAATGTGGCGAACCGGCTTGTTTCCGGTACCGTTCAGCGGTGTGTAAACGATTTTCAGACCGCTTTTTGCACACAGTTCCGGATTCAGGCTCTGCTTCAGAACGTCCTGATAATAAGCATCAATGACAGACTGCGGCGTGTAGGAGATCATGCCGGAAGCCATTGCTTCGTCGAAGTTGGTGTGCTTGACACCAGTGAACATATCCAGAGCGTTGATCTCTGCCAGAACGGCGTTGGCTGCATCAATGGTCATCTGACAGCCGTCGCTGCCGTACACCTTATAACCGTTGTACTTTGCAGGGTTGTGGCTGGCGGTAACCATGATACCGGCACTGCACTTCTGTGCACGAACTGCATAGGACAGCATCGGGGTCGGCATCAGTTCTGTATAGATGTGTACGCGAATGCCGTTTGCAGCCAGAACTTCTGCGGCAGCTTTTGCAAAAACATCGGATTTGATACGGCTGTCATAGGAAATGGCAACGCTGGGTGCTTCGAAAGCGGACTTGACATAATTGGCAAGACCCTGTGTTGCACGGCGTACTGTATAGATGTTCATGCGATAGGTGCCTGCACCGATAACGCCCCGCAGACCACCGGTACCGAATTCCAGATCCCGATAAAAACGGTCACTGATCGCAGCGTCGTCACCAGCGATTCCTTTTAATTCCGTTTGCAGATCGGCATCTTCTGTTGCATGCTCCAGCCACTGCTGATACAATTCTTTTTCCGTCATTATAGGATACCTCCATGAAAACAATTTACAATAATCAGGGAACAATACCGCGAAAATACACCCATAGACGGGCGGCTGCGATACCGGAATGTGTAGCCTTATAAGAAACACACACCCAAACTGCATTTATTATACCACATTCTCTGTCAAGATGCAACGATTTTTTTTCGTGCAAACGTGAATTTTTTCAGAAAACAAAAAAGCAGCAAAGTTACGCTATGATTTTGCGAGAAAATCTGATTTGTGTTTGGGTCATGGGCAGGCTCTTGCTATATAGCCATATGCCATATAATAGTGTTGTGCATTGTCTTATATGATGGCAGCACCGTTGCTTGTGCGATTTGCATAGTTTTTTGCAAAATTCTTTTACAGATATTTACTTGACAAATGCGAAAACGCATGGTATAATAATAAAGCTGTCGCACGAGAGCGAGAGTTGAGGAAACTTGTGAATAGCGGAAGTCGTGAAACGAATCGGGAGATCGACAGGGAGCGGTTGAAGTTGTTCAAGAAAAGTTCACTTGACAAAAAGCTTGAAGTGTGGTAGAATGAATAGGCTGACTGTTTTGGACAGGCTGTTGAGGGAAAGAAAATGTGGAATGAACTTCAGTTCATAAAATGTTTACTTGACAAAATCGACAGAATGTGATAAAATAGAAAAGCTGGTCACGGCGAGAAGGAATGAAAAGAAAACAGGTTGAACTTCAGTTCACAAAATGTTTACTTGACAAAAACTTCTGAATGTGATATAATATAAAAGTTGCAGCACGAAAGCTGCTTCGAAAGTATCTTGAAAATTGAACAATGCACTACAAGCAAAAAAAGCCCTTGAGATTCCAAGAGATTGGAACTTTAAGAAGTCAGAAAAGACAGAAAAATCACAAAGGTAATTGCGAGCGAATCGTAATTGCTAGGATCGATATAAAGACGCGAAGCGTCTGTATATACAACTTAAATAAAGAGTTTGATCCTGGCTCAGGACGAACGCTGGCGGCACGCTTAACACATGCAAGTCGAACGGAGAACATTGAGCTTGCTTAATGTTCTTAGTGGCGGACGGGTGAGTAACACGTGAGTAACCTGCCTCTGAGAGTGGGATAGCTTCTGGAAACGGATGGTAATACCGCATAACATCATGGATTCGCATGTTTCTATGATCAAAGATTTATCGCTCAGAGATGGACTCGCGTCTGATTAGCTAGTTGGTAAGGTAACGGCTTACCAAGGCGACGATCAGTAGCCGACCTGAGAGGGTGACCGGCCACATTGGGACTGAGACACGGCCCAGACTCCTACGGGAGGCAGCAGTGGGG
>ERZ773114.398-NODE-398-length-54837-cov-8.555766_pt1 | contig 54837 bp, 53 predicted proteins | sample MGYA00580564_ERZ773114 | MGnify/ENA primary metagenome ERZ773114 (study PRJEB29015, sample SAMEA2737836) | human gut metagenome | biome: human gut; feature: human-associated habitat; material: faeces | place: China | collected 2012 ... | reverse complement strand
AAAAGATTATTTGCCGCATGTTTTGCGGGGGGGGGGCGACCTAAAAGCTCCGACACCAAGGTTTTTGGGGTATACTTTAGCCGAAGTAATTGTGGTAATGTTAATTATAGCAGTTATTGTTGCTGTAACAATCGGTATAACCAAGGCGAAGTTAGATAACATTGTATCTTATACCTATTACAATGCTTATTCCACTTTACGAAAGATATCGACCGAAATGCTAGCCGATTGGGACCCTCAAGATCCTGAGTATAAGCAGGCATTAAATAATAAAAATTTATTTGCATTTAATGCGCCTAATGATTATAGATTTTTTTCAATAATTTTATCTCATACACCGCTTGCTCTTCGGTTTCAGCCTAATAGAGCTAAAGCGGGGGACAGAATAACAGTTTACGGGTGTGCTTCTGGAGGAAAATATATTGATGCACAAGCATCATCAAGCAGGTTTGAAAAGAATGCGGATTTTTTGTATGACAAGAAAACTAAAACCTGTCATGACACTATTGCAGATATTCATACCGGCTATGATAAATGTCCTGGTACATACAAAGGGCATACTACCTATGCGGCATTCAGTGTAAGTATTGGTTGTGTGTATGATTGTACAACAATGGAAAGAAACTCATCCGGCTGCGAAGGCGGGAAATGCTGCGGACCGTTTACGGGCATATTTGATGTTACATGTACCGGAAATGAAATGCTTTATGATTCTTTGCCTTATAATATGGGTGTTTCTAATGCAAATGTAATTAGTTCTACTGTTGTAGACGGTAATATGTGCAAGAATGTTATTGAATGCAAAGAGGGATATGAGTGGAAATCGATCAATAGTAGTAAATACGGATTACCTTACGGGCATTGTTATAAAATAGAAACAGGCGAAGGTGGAAGCAGCGGAGGTAATTCAGGCGGCAGCGGCGGCGGAAGTTCGGGCGGCTCAAGCGGTGGAAGCAGCGGTGGAAACACATGTACCAAGAAATGTTATATATCCGAACAAAAATTAGATCCTAATACTTGTTCGTGTTATACAGATTGTTGGGACGGCACACGCACAGAATATTATTGGAATTGTCCTGATAAAGTCACCTGCTGGGACGGCAGTTATGCTCATAACAAATCAGAGTGTCCTGCTTGTACAAAGAGTTGTTCAGAGGGTTATGAGTTAAACACCAGCAGTTGTGAATGTATAAAAAAACAGGTCACTTGCTGGGACGGTTCAAAGGCCGACAGTACCTCTTCGTGTCCCGGTTATGTGACCTGTTGGAACGGCAATAAAGCTCATAGCTGGGGAGAGTGTCCCGCTTGTCCGAATAAACCGGCTTGTCCAGCTAATTGGGATGATAAAACCTGTACCGGCAGCGCTAAAACCTGTCCTTCTGGTCAGCACTTAAACAGTTCCTGCGGCTGTGTAAATGATTGTCCGACTGATATATCACCTTGTAATATCTGCAGTAATGAAACTGGTATTGTCTCTCAAAATCCTGCAATAAATCGCAGCTGCAGTGATGAGACGTATGAATGGAGTGAGGAACAATGTAAATGTATTCCTTCCCCTCGCACGTTGCCCCGCAAAGGTATGAATTTCTGTAAATTATTTGAACGTCATGCCAATATCATGAGCGGCAGCGATGTCTGCAGCGGCAGTGTAATCAGTAATGGTACAACCGACTTTTCAACTAAAACACCTGATATAACTCTGCGTAACGGTTTGCGCATATATAATATGCATAGCGATGCCGGTGCAATCTCCATGTTAGCCAATAATACTCAAGGGGGCGTTTATGACGGTGTTCCAAATACCAATTCTTACGGCTATACCGTCTATGTAGATATTGACGGTTCAAAAGGCGATTCTCAATTATGGAGTGATGTTTATCCCTTCTACATCACGTTATCTGGTAAAATTATACCTGCTTATGACACATCTAACCCTGAACAAAGCGGCGGCGATAGTGTACGTCACTTACAGGTAAGTGTCGAGAATGAGAATTATGCAAGCGGAAAACGCAGTATCAAATGGCTGGCTAAGAGTGTTCCATTTAAAGAAGGTGCTTGTATCTCAGGTTATGTCGGTGACGCAACCCCTTATTGCAAGAATGGCACATCATTTACTAAGGCAGGTGAATGTACGACAAATTACAATTCAATGTGCCGTGTCAAGCAGATACAGCCCATAAAGTTTTTCTTCTAGCTCAATTGCTCAATAGTATCACAATAAATTAATGAGTTAGATGCGGCGTCAAATATATTTTGGCGCCTTTTTCTGTATATTTTTGTATATTTATGTTATTATAAATTTAGGATTGGTGGTATAGATATGAAAAAAATTTGTATTGTCGGTGGATGCGGACATGTCGGTCTTCCTTTAGGATTGGTACTTGCTGACAGAGGTTTTGATGTAACTCTCTTAGATATAAACACAAATGCGGTTGGTTTGATTAATAAAGGAATAATTCCATTTCAGGAAGAAGGAGCGGAAGAACTTCTAAAAAAAGAGATTAATAAAAATCTTTTTGTTACGGATGATGCTGATGTTGTAAGAATTCAAGATGTTGTTATATTTATAACCGGCACCCCTGTCGATGAACATCATAACCCGAAAATTCATGAAGTTTTAAATGTTGTGGAGAAATATTTGCCCCTAATGAATAAAGAACAATTAATAATTTTGCGCAGTACAATCTATCCGGGAACAACGGAAATTATTGAGCAAAAGCTTCAAAAACATTTTAATACCCGTCCAAAACTCGCTTTTTGTCCTGAAAGAATATTGCAGGGTAAAGGTATTGAAGAAATTAAAAATCTCCCGCAAATTGTATCGGCAGTAAGTGATGAAGCAGCAAAAGAAGCATCTGAAATTTTTTCTGAAGTTGCTCCTAAAATTATACGTCTAGAACCTATTGAAGCAGAATTGTCAAAACTTATGTTAAATACCTGGAGATATCTGGAATTTGCTATTGCTAACCAATTTTATATGATGGTTGAGGACAAAGGACTGGATTTTTACAAAATATTTGAGGCAATGAAAGAAGACTACCCGCGCGCCAAAAATTTTTGTAAACCCGGGTTGGCGGCAGGTCCTTGTCTTTTTAAAGACACAATGCAGCTTTCTGCATTTTACAGAAACCAGTTTTTTCTGGGGCAGTCTGCAATGCTTGTCAATGAAGGACTTCCTAATTTCCTCGTAAGTCAATTGGAAAAGAAACTAGGCTCCCTAAAAAATAAGAAAGTTGCCCTTCTGGGGATGACTTTTAAAGCAAATAATGATGATATCAGAGAAAGTTTATCGTTTAAGATAAAGAAGGAGCTGGAATTTAAACTTGCTGATGTTTTGCCTTCCGACCCTTATCTAAAGGATACCTATAAGCTGGAAGATGCTTTATCTAAATGCGATGCGGTCATACTGGGTGTTCCGCATAATGAATATTTGAATTTAAAAATAGATAAACCTTATGTGGATTGTTGGAACGTTTGGAAATAAGAGGTAATTATAATGAAGATATTAGTAACCGGTTCTGCCGGATTTATATGTGGTTATGTAGTTGAAGAATTATTGAATAACGGTCATGAAGTTGTCGGAATTGATAATTTTTCTAAATATGGGAAAATAAAAAAATCTTATGACAACCATCCAAACTATCATTTTGTAGAGGGTGATGCTAAAGATGTTGACTTAATGAAAAGTTTGGCAGAAGATTGCGACCAAATACTAGCTTGTGCCGCAATGATAGGCGGTATAGCATATTTTCACGAAATGGCTTATGATCTGCTTGCGGAAAATGAGAGGATTATGGCTTCAACTTTCGATGCCGCTATTCACGCTTTTAAACACGGTAAACTGAAAAAAATAAATGTTTTAAGTTCCAGTATGGTTTACGAATGTGCAGATACGTATCCATCCAAAGAAGGTGACGAAAAGCTTATTCCGCCTCCTTTAAGTACTTACGGATTTCAAAAATTGGCGTGTGAGTACTTCTGTAAAGGAGCTTTTGAACAGTACGGGCTGCCTTATACTGTTATAAGACCTTTTAACTGTGTCGGAACAGGTGAAAAGCGTGCTTTGTGTGATAAAGAAATTCTTTCGGGTAATGTAAAACTTGCAATGAGCCATGTTGTACCGGATTTGGTGCAAAAAGTAATTAAAGGTCAGGACCCGCTCCATATTTTGGGAAAAGGAAATCAGATAAGACATTACACTTACGCAGGTGATCTGGCACGCGGTATCAGATTATGCATAGAATCCCCGAATGCACTAAATGAAGATTTTAACTTATCAACCCCTGTTTCAACAACGGTTTTGGAACTTGCCCAAACTATTTGGAAGCGTTTAAATCCGGATAAAGAATTTAAATTTGTAAGCGATGAACCGTTTAAATATGATGTACAAAAGAGAGTTCCCTCTGTTGATAAAGCCGAAAGATTACTGGGTTTTAGGGCGGAAACATCATTGGATGAAATCCTTGATGAGGTTGTTCCCTGGATTGCCGAACAAATAAAAATCGGGGGAATATAAATGGAATTAAAAGAACTGTATGATAATCGTTTTAGTAATGTAGACAGAAAGAGAAATGCTATCTGGCGGATATTATGCACTTCTTTTTTTCAAAAATTTATTCCCGAAAGTCATGCAGTTGTTGATATTGCAGCTGGCAGATGTGAATTTATCAATAACATAAAAGCAGCAGAAAAGTATGCTTTTGACTTAAATCCGGCAGTTACGGAATTTGCAGCTCAAAATGTTTGTGCCGTTAATGCAGGCTGTTTCGAAACAGAAGAAAAGCTGAACGGTAAATTGTTTGACACAGTATTTATTTCAAATTTTCTTGAACATCTGGAGACAAAAGACGATGTTGTTAAAATTTTGCATATTTGTTCGAATATATTATCAGAAAACGGACAGATTGTTATTTTGCAGCCAAATATAAAATATGTAAAAGGTGAATACTGGGATTTTATTGACCATAAGCTAGCTTTAACGGCTTTATCCGTAATTGAGGCAGGGCAGATATGCGGGCTTAAAGCAAAGAAAGTTATAAAAAGATTTTTACCTTATACAACTAAATCAAAATTGCCGCAGGAGCCCTGGCTTGTGTGGCTTTATTTGAAATTAATGCCGTTTTCCGGTTTTTTCTTCGGGAAGCAGTCATTAATAATTTTGGAGAAATAAAAAATGCTTACTATCATCATTCCCGTGTATAACGAGGGGGAAAATATAAAAACTGCGGTTGAGAATATTGAAAGAGAAGTTAAGTATCCCTACGTTATAAATGTAATATATGATTTTGACGAAGATTCAACAATTGAACCTGCAAAAAAGTTAAATGTAAATCTTGTTAAAAATAAATACGGAAGAGGAGTTTTAAATGCGATTAAAACAGGGCTTGAGGATGTTCAGACTGAATTTGCAATTGTAACAATGGCAGATTTGTCCGACCCGCCGCAGGTTATGAATGATATGATTAACTCTGCCGTAAAGAATAATGCCGATATAGTATGTGCGTCCCGTTACATGTCGGGGGGGGGGCAGCTTGGAGGTCCTTTAATTAAGAAATTTATGTCAAAGTTTGCAGGTCTGTCACTTCATTATCTTGCAGGTTTGCCTGTGCATGATGTTACAAATTCTTTCAAGCTTTACAGAAAATCTTTTCTTAACGAAGTTAAAATTGAGAGTACCGGAGGTTTTGAACTCGGGCTGGAACTTGTTGTTAAGGCATTTAAAAGCGGTAAAAAAATTACCGAAGTTCCTACTGTCTGGCGTGACAGGACTGCAGGAAAATCGAATTTTAAGCTTATAGAATGGCTTCCGAAGTATCTTAAATGGTATTTTAAAGCTTTCGGAGGGAAAAATTGTTAAAGAAACGGGATATATTTAGCTTATTTTTTATTAATTTAATAATCTTTTTTAGTATAGCTGCTTTTTCTAAAATCAACTGTGAAGTTGTTTTGAAAAATCCGCAATTCCCGAGCTATACGGTAAATATCGGACATAAAAAAATTAATACGGATGTTTTAAATGAAGAGCTTCTTGAAATTAAGCTTCCTTACGGAGTATCGGAGTTTAGTATAAATGGTATTAATAAACATCAAATCACAAATATATTTTTAGACGGTAATGAGATTACTTCTCCTGATGAAATTTCAAGCAATCTTTTGAAATTAAAAATAAAAATGTTGTTTAAAGTATTTGGTTTATCATTCGCAGGTTTACTGCTTGAAATTATATTAGCGGCATTATTTTTTATTCCGCAAAAAGATAAATTCTGGGAAAATTTAAAAAACGATAAATCTGTATTTTATATTTCCGGCTTAATATTAGCTGTATTTATTTTATGGAATTTTTATAATGTCTTTCAAAATGCCGTTGATTTACCATTTTGGGATGAGTGGGAAGCGTTGCTGCCAGGACACCTTGATAAACAGATTAATTATAATTGGCTTCTGTCATTTCATAATGAACATAAAATTTTTTGGACACGTTTGTTTTCGTGGATTTTGTATAATTTTGACGGTTGGAATTTAAGGCACCAGATAATTTTAAATTTCTTTTTATATCTGGTATCTATGTTTGTTTTATATAAAATTATTCCTGATAAAAACAGTTTACTGCCTTTATTTTTCATACCTTGCTTTTCTGATGTGTTAATTGAAAATCAAATGACAGGATTTCAGTCTGTGTTTTATTTTATGCTTTTATTTTCTTTTCTTGCGATATATTTTGGTTTTGTAAAAGAAAATAATGTAAAAAATACGCTCTTATTTTCAATATTTGCTGTATGTTCAATGTTTTCAATGACATTCATTTCGGGAATTGCGTTATTTGCTGCATTTATTATAAAGCAGCATAGAATTAATAAAAATCTTATTATTGCCGGATGTATTATTATCACAGGATTAATTATATTCTTTTCTAATTATAAGCATATTGATGTGCAAATGGAGATAACGACGCCTGATAAGCTTCTTTTCTGGTATTATTATTTAAGAGTTATTTTAAAAGGAATTTTTAATATTTATTTACCTTTTATTTTGACAATGATTGCAGGTATATTGATGATTGGCGGATTTGTAATATCGTATATTCGTGAAAAGGATAAAAATGACTATTATGTTTATTTAGCTTTGATCTTATTATCACTTTTTCTGGTTGCAGGAATTGCTGCAGGCAGGGCTTCGGGCGATCCTTTTCATTCAGTTGCAGGCCGTCATTTAAATGTTATTAATTATTTAATTCCCTGTATATCGGCTTTACTTATGAGATTTAACTATATAAAAGCTGCGCTGATATATTTTCTTATTTTAGTTTTTGGTTTTTCTTCCTGTTACTCTTTTAAAACTTACATTAGTCTTAAAGAGTTCAGAGTTCAAGCTAAACGCGAACTTCTTATGGTTATAAATACAAAACGTGCAGAGCTTACAGTGGGTAAGGTTAATCCCTTTGATATAAAAAAATGTATAACGCGTGCGAAGGAATTGAATGTAAGTTTTTTAAGGGTGATGTAATATGAACAGAAAAATTATCTGGTATTTATTACTTTTTATATTTGTGCTTTTCGGGTTCAGGTTTGGATGTCAGGAAGCTTTGCACGGCTTGGATGCTTCCTGGGCTTATGCTTTGAATGATATTCATATTAAAGGATCTTATATATTCGGCAAAGATGTTTTCTTTACTTTCGGTCCTTTAGGTTACCTGCTTCAGCCGTTCTGCTGCAGAGAAATAGTAATTCAGGCTTTTATATTTAAACTGGCTATAATAATTGCATTTGTATTTTCTCTTTTCTGTTTTCGTAAACGTAAGAATTCAAATATATTTCTTGCTTTTATTGCGTTAAATTTTGTATGCTTCGGATATGATATGTTTGAATTTCTGGCTGTAATGCTTGCAATGGTTTGTTTGTTTGCAAAAAATCGGGTAAGATATTCTGGTTTAATTCTGCTAAATTTGTTAGCATGTTTTATGCTATTTGCCAAATTTAATATCGGGATAACATGTATTGCAACATTGATATTTACTATAATTGCTTCAAGGTTCAAAAAAGAATTTGTACTAGTATCTTTAACAATTTGGGCTGCAGGTTTATTGTTAATTACATATTTTTATTTTGGAAGTTTGAGTATTTTACTGAACTGGTTTAAGGTAAGCTTTACAATTGCTTCTGGATATAGTGAAGCTATGCTAATGCAGCTCCATGGTTTAAACGTATTCTATCTTGCAGCCGCTTTAACCGTATTAGGTTTGTATTTAAGTTTATGGATTGATGATTATAAAAATAATGCTAAATATTCAAAAGTATTTTTAATACTTTTGCCTTCGATTTTTTTCATGTTTAAATCAGGTTTTGTTCGTGCTGATATGCATATGATGCTCTTTTTTACCTATATTCTTGCTGTTGTTCCTGTTTTATATTTCTTTGTCAAAAATGTTTCTGTCAAGAAACTTATAATTATGTATATACTCGCATTAATTCTGCCTATAAGGCATATATCACCAGGATGTGTACTTTCTTTTATTTTGGAATTAAAGCAGGGAAAAGAAATTTATACGACAAATGAATATCTGCTTCCTGCTGACTGGGTCAGAGATACGAATAAGACAAAAATAGAGTTTTTACCTTTTGATTTCGGTTATATTAAAAAGAATAAGATAATTGCTCATTATAATCCTATTTTACAGTTATACAGCGTTTATACACGGGAACTTGACAGGATAAGTGCCGCTGATTATACGGAACAGCAGACAGATTTTATTGTTATTGACCGGAATGAATCAATAGACGGAAGAAATATGATTTTAGATAATCCTGCTACCTGGGATGCTATTCGCGAGAATTATTATGTAAAAGATTTTAAGAGCAATAAAATTCTTCTTGCAAAAAAGACTAAAAGAGTTTCATATAAATATAAAACTTTTGAAAAAGGCTCTTATAAAATAAATGAAGATATATTTGTCCCCAAGACAGCCAAAAAAGCAGTTGTAAATCTTGAATTGTCACCAATCGGGGGGGGGGCAAACTTTTTGTTTAAACTTTTGCCCTTGTATATGTATATTAATTATAATGATAATGAAACCGTTAAATTACGTGTGGTTAGAGACGTAATGAAGAACGGGATTTATGTAGATGAACTGGTTTTAACTTTAAACGACCTGGATAACTGGTTAAGAGGAAAAGAAACCCTTAAAAATATTAATTCAATAAAATTCTATACTGTGTTACCGTTTTTATATAAGAAAAATATTTTGATTGAATGGCAAAAATGAAAAAATATAATTGGCTTATACTTTTAATATCGACAGTAATCATCTTATTTTTACATACACCTGATGTATTTATAAATAAAATGATGTTTGCAGAGGATGGTGTAATATTTTTTAATCAGGCGCAGCAGTACGGGGTAAGTTCTTTACTCATTCCGTATGCAGGCTACAGTCATTTAATCCTGCGCTTGATCGCTCTAGTTGCTTCATTTTTTCCTGTTACAATAATTCCTTATATTTATCTTTTGTTTGTAATCGTTTTGCAATTTTCGACTGTATTTTTTACATATAAAATTTTAAAACTCCAAAGCTATAAATACGGTCTTATTATAGCATTGTTTCCGTTACTTGTGCCGGCAGGATGCGAGGTTTATTGTAATCTGACAAATCTTCAATGGCCTCTGGCTTTTTTAACTGCCCTAACTGTTGCCTGTAATTGGAAAAATATCAATAAATATTTATTATGTACGGGACTGTTTTTATTGGCTTTGACTGGACCGTTTTCGGTAATTCTTATACCTGTTGTAATACTCAGAATGTTTGTTTTCAAAGATATTAAAATTAATCTGTTTGCCTATTTATCATATTTTACAGGAACCTTCATACAGCTGTTTGTACTTTTATTCTCTCATCGTGTTCATACCGTTTCTAATACGTTGCAATTATTTGAATACATTCCGATTTTATTTTTTAAACTTTTCTGTATACAATTCTTATCTGTAATAATATTTACAATACTGGTTTTTGCTCTCTATAAAGCTTTAAGAAATTACAAAGAATATTTTCCTGTAATCTCTGTCCTGTATTTAGGCATAATGAATATATTTTCTGCTTTATTTATTTTAAATGGAGCTTCAGGTGATGTTATTCCGGGACGTTATATGTACATTTATTTGACTGCAGTATATCTGATCCCTGTTATAGTATTTAAAAACAATAAAATTTCGGCTTTATTCATAATCTTATTAATATGTTGTTTCCCATACTGCAGATACGAAAATATTTATTGGAATGAATTTATTAAATTTTCTAAATTGCAGAAAGATACCTTTGTTCCGCTTCCTCCTGATTTTAACTGGTACGCAAAATTGACATCGAAAGCAGCAGAAGATGCCCAACCGGATTTTGTAACCGAAGGTTTGACATTCTTTAACCCTTCTGATTTTTGCGTTAAATACACAGGACTAATTATTGAAACTGATAACCCTAAGTACACTAAAGAATTTATGATTTCAGATAAGTCTTATGATTATATTAAATATTTTAGATTTTATCATGTAAACGGCACCCATTATAAATCAAATGCTATTATTCCTGCAGTTGACAAAGATATACAGGTAGTTTTACCGCCGAATTTAAAAATTAATTGTTATTGTATAGATTAATATGGTAAAATAAATCCTATGAATGAAAAAAAACAAATATATTATAAATATTTTGAAGATAAAATTCTTCCGTCTGTACAAAATGTTGAAAAATACAGAATTAAACTTATAAAAAAAGTTATTTTGTCATCTTTGTTGTTTTTTATTGCCGGTGCTTTTTTTGCATATATATTTATTATAATAATGCTTAATGATAAATTTAATCCGCTTCTGTTCCCGCTTGTTCTGTTTTGTATGTATGCCTTTATAATAAAGGGCATAATAAATTTTATCCTTGCAGGTAAGGCTTATCAGGAAAAACTTCTTACGGATGTGTTTCCATTATTTCTTACGCCTGTTGCAAATTTTAAGCCCTGGCCGAAAAATTCCAATACCGAAGCCATATTGGATTCACAGCTTTTTCATAATTTTGATACTCAGGAGGATGAAGCGAGTTTTTTCGGATTTTACGGCCGTACAAATATTATAATTTCTAATACCCTGCTTACAATGCCTGTGAAGGGTGTAAATAAGCCGAATATGTTTAAAGGAATATTGATACAGCTTGAATTTGATAAATCAATAAATAATCATGTAATAATGTTTTCAAAAAACGAACATAAATATAATAATTTTCGTCAGGTTAATCCTCATATAGATGATTTAAATCAATATCTTTATGTTTTTGCAAAAAATACTGAAAATATTACTTTCATTAACGAGGAATTCTGGCATGTTATAAAAAGATTTGGAGAAATATATACTGCAAAAGGTTTTGAGTTTTCATTTAAAAATAACGTTATTTTAATCGCCATAAGACAAAAAAGACCTATGCAATTCGGTTTTATATTTAAATCTTTGCTTAATGCAAAAAATTACGATGATCTTATTGAAAGATTCATCGTAATTTATGATCTGATAGATGTATTAAACAAAAGTTAAGCTACTTTGTCAACTTTAGGTTTAACTTCAGCAGAAGCTGGCTGAGCCGGTGCAGGTTCTGTAGAAGAAGTTTTGTTATCTTTTTTATTATCTCGTTTCATATATGCATAAGCAGCTGTTCCTGCTGCGGCAATACCGATGCCTGCACCAATAATAATTTTAGTCCATTTATTTCTGATTTCCTTAGCACCGCCCTCAACCGCAATACCGAATTCACCGACAAGACGTTTAAGTTTTTCAAAATTTCTTCCGTTCATGCCTTTATCAACTTCAAAGACTTCTGTCATATAACGTTCGTTTGCAGATTTACCGCCGTTATAGGCTCCGTTTTCATGCCAATCTATTTTTTGCATAAGACTGTCTCTTACCATTTCAGCATATTTAGAAAGCTTGCCTTCTTCCGGTTTCAAGCCGTAATCTGAAGTTGCGGACATGATAAGTTCTTTAACTTCAGCTGCATTTGAGAACATTCTTTCGGAATCAATCGCATTCCCTAATTCTTCCCCTGTTTTTCCTGCTAATTTTGCGGGGTCTATTTTTAAGTCTTCTACGCTTCTGAGATAAGCATGCTGTGTCAAGTAACCTCTTGTTGCGGCGATAAAGTCAGGAGCTCCGCCTGTTTTTGTTGACATAACAGGAGTACCTGCCGCGAAAGATTCCAACGGTGTAATTCCGCAGGGTTCAAATCTTGATGTAAATATTGAATAAGTTGCACAACCGACAAGTCTGTTAGGGAAATAGCCGTTAACGTAGCAGGCATTACCTTTATAAATACCGCCGTCAAGTTCTTCTATTTGTCTGATTATGTCTTTTACCCATTTGTAGTCTCTTGCATCTTCTTCCCAGACACCTGCTCCGACTATTAATTTGGTATGTTTTTTTACTTCTTTATCAACATTAGGGTCTTTTAAGAAATCCAAAAATGCCTGGAATGTTGAAGGGTAACCTTTCTGCGGGTCAGGACGCCCCCAGCCCATCATAAGCATATCGCCTTCTTGGTATTTAGATAAATGACCGACTACACTTGCATTATTTTCTGCAATCTGTTTATCCGTAAAAAACATTTGGGTAATACCTTGTGGTCCGCCATTTTTATAAGCTTCACCTAAAGCATTCAATAACCATTTAGTATTTGATTTTTTTGCATTTAAAATTTCTTCAATATTATCCGAAACCAGTTTTCCGGCCTCATCATAAACGGGTTTGTATTCATATGTTGTGAAACCTTTTTTCAGCTTTGTTATACCGTTTATGTTATTTCCCTGACAGAAGTTTGCCGATGGATCATTTAGTCTTAAATTTGCCGGAGTACTGCCGTTTGTAATATCAATGGTTTTTACTTCCGCAAGTTTAGTTGTCAAAAATTGTGCAATATCAGGAGTTTCCAAAGATTTCATTTCTTTTCCGTAATTCACAGATACTGTACCGCAGGTCATATTTTTTGAGTTAATTTTAGTACCTGCAATCGGTGTCATTGATATATTAAATGTACGTATATCATTCACGCTGTCAACGTAATCATCGATGAAATTGTCCATAAACGGACGCAAAATCTGATATACGTATCTTTTGTCTTCTTTGGGTGCATTTGCCCAGTTCGCCTCTATTTTCCGTAATTTTTCAACCTGCTTGTGTTTGTTCAATGTATCAACGTCTTCTTTTCTTGCTACCATTCTGAAAAATTCAAACGGGTTACTTTCTGCGCCCTGATAATCTCTTCCCGGGTTGTGGAACGTTCCGTGAATTTTTAAGCCGTTATAGTATTCATTACCGAAGTGTGAAGCATCAGCAATGGCATTCATAGTCATAAATGCAGGTCTGTCATGAAGCCAGATGTTACTTGGATTATAATATCCGTGAGCTTCTGTATTCAGTTTAGGCAAAATTTCTACAAATGCTTTGTTATTATGCGCATAAGCCACATTGGTGCTGACAAGCTCTCTGCCGCCATTTGGACTGTAAGCTCCTGTTGAATAAGAACCTGTTGTTCCATAGGCTCCGTATGCATTATAGCCTTTACCGCCTGCACCATAAGCCGTATCTAGTTTTGCAAGCTCTTCCGTATGAATAAAATATGCAGCATTTCTTTCTTTTACTTCAGGTGCAGCATTAATTTTAGATTTTATGGCTTTTATCTGATTTTTAACTTCTTCTGTATTTAACTTTTCATTGTATGCAGTATCAATTCTTTTTATGATGTCTTCTGTATCTAATATTTCATTAATTTCTTTATTAATTTTTGTTTCTAATTTATTTTTATTTGGTTTACTTCCGTCAGTAAGTTTTCCGTCTTCTTCCTCTGCTTTTTGCAGTTCTTGTTTGTATTTTTCTCGAACCTGAGCAGTAATTTCATCTTTGATAGGTTTAGTTACTTCATTAAGTAATTTTTTCTTATAGTTATTAACAGGAATTTCTGCCGTATCTGCAATATCTACGGCTCTGAAAAGTCTGTAAGGAATTGTTTCAACTTTTGTAATTGACGTTTTAGAAGGAGTTACAAATGAACCTTGCACCCCTGAATCTTCCAATCTGATAATGCCTGATTTACCGTTATCATCAGGTTGCAGCCTGATTGCATATGCAAGTTCTTCGCCTTCTTTAAGCTGCACTCTTTTGGCAACTTCTTCCAGAGTTTCGTTTTGCTTTGCAGAAATAAAACTGTCTGCGGGGTAGCTTTCATTGTAAATTCCATGTTTATTTTTTGTAAGTTTTACAACAGTAACACCCCCGTCACCGTTATTATAACTGTGATACGGTGCAAAGTCTCTTACGTCAGCCCCTTCTTTAATTCTCCAACTAGCAGGTCCTTCTTGTGCAACAACCCCAAGACCGCCACGGTCATAAGCTTTTACACCGAACCTTTTATTTTCTGGAGCATAAGACGCGAATTGATGAATGTTCTTGTCATTCCCGGTAAAACTTAAAATAACGCCTGGCATGGTCCGGGGGGGGGGCACACTCACAGCAACCGGCATGGTTTGATTGTTAGATTCTACTTTGTCATTTCTCTTGATACTGTTTGCCCTGATCGTTTGGGGCATAACTGAATAAACACGCATATTTACACCTACATCCCGTTTTATAATATATATACTACTTATTAAGAATTAGCAGAAACTTTTTCCCTGCTTCTATAGTAAAATGCTGACATGTTTTTTTTCAACAGTAATATGCTGATTTATTAAGAAATATTAAGTAAATTTTTTTCAATAATTAAGGTTTTTTTATCAGATTTAAAGTAAGATAGTAACAACAGTTTGAAAAGGTAAATTAATGGACAGATTTTTTGGATTATTGGGAATTGTTTTGATATTCGGGATAGCTTACTTAATGTCAAATAATCGTAAGGCTATAAATTATAAAACAGTAGGTATGGGATTTTTATTACAGGTTGTTTTGGCTCTTTTTATATTTAAAGTTCCTTTAGGACGTGCTCTGTTTTATAATCTCGGTTTGTTTATCCAGAAAATTCTTGAATTTGCAAAGGAAGGCGGGGCTTTTGTTTTCGGTCCGCTGATGACAGAATATAAAATTACTGCTGTATTCGGCGAAGGTGCACAGGTCTTTGCATTACAGCTTATTGCCTCATTAATTTTTATGATGATTTTGGTTAATATGCTTTACTATTACGGAATTATGCAAAGAGTTGTTCCGCTGTTCGGTAAGGCTATGAACAAATTAATGGGGGTCAGCGGTGCGGAAGCATTGTCAAACGTAGCAAGCGCATTTGTAGGGCAAATTGCGGCACAGATTATGATAAGACCTTATCTTGCAAAGTTAACACGATCAGAACTTCTTGCATCTATGGCAGGAAGTATGGCTTGTATTTCAGGGGCGACCATGCCTATTTATATAGGAATGGGAATTCCCGCACAATATCTCCTTGCGGCGTCAATTATGGCTGCTCCCGGGGCGCTTGTTATAACTAAAATCGTTTATCCCGAAACAGGAACACCTGAAACAAGCGAAGATATTAAAATTACTTACAGTAAAAGAAGAAAACCTTATATTAATGTTTTTGACGCAATTTCTGCAGGGGCGTCTGAAGGCATGAAAGTTGCAATTAATGTTGTTGCTATGATTTTGGCACTTGTAGCACTTGTTGCAATGATTGACTGGGTGCTGGGCAATCTTGGTGTATTTATTGTCAAATATCTCCATATAAACTTTGCTTCTTTTGACTTAAATCATCTTTCGTTGAAACTTATTTTAGGCAAAATATTTGCGGTGTTTGCGTATTTTATGGGCGTTCCTTTAAAAGAAGCGACAACTGTCGGAAGTTTAATGGGAACCAAGCTTGTTTTAAATGAAATGGTTGCATATTTTGATATGACGCATTTACCTGCAGCTTTATCAGATAAAGCATTTTTAATCGCAAGTTTTGCTCTTTGCAGTTTTGGTAACTTCGGCTCTATCGCAATTCAACTCGGCGGTATAGGCGAACTGGCTCCGAACCAGCGTAAAAATCTTGCAAGACTCGGCGTAAGAGCATTAATCTGCGGGACTTTGACTTGTTATATGTCAGCCGCAATCGCAGGTGTTTTGTTTAATTAGTTTTATTGCTCTCTGAATAAATCAATAAATTCAACTTCAAAAAAATTCGCAATCGCTATAATTTTATCTAAAGGCGGTATTATTCTACCGTTTTCAACTTTACTTATATATGATGAATCGCAGCCGATAAGTTCGGATAATTGTTTACATGAGCATCCGTAGCGCTTTCTGAGCCGCTTAAGATTATTCAGGAATATATTTATAATCTTTTCATTCATTTAACAATAATCCTATATAATTTGGTAAAAAATGGATTTTAAATCCATTTTGTGTTATAATACTTTTATAAGGAGGTATTATTATGAAAAACGCATTCACACTGGCAGAGGTTCTGGTAACTTTAGGTATTATCGGCGTTGTGTCTGCCATGACAGTTCCGGCACTATTGCAAAATCACCAGAGAAAAAGTTATGTAACCCAAATACATAAGGTTTATAACGAACTGCAGCAGGCAGCTTTGCAGTATATGACGGATAAAAATGCCGTTAATCTCGTAGAAGCAGGATTGACAAATGATATTAATGCGGTTGATGCTTTTATGAAAACATATTTCAGAGTGGTTAAAGAATGTGGTTCAGAGCCGACTGAAACTGGCTGTGTCGCTCAGGAATATAAAAAGCTTACGGGACAGACAATAACTCCTTTTAATGTTTCTGTTAATTACAGGGCATATGTAATAGCAAGCGGAGCCGTAATCGCACTTATCAGCGAAGGTGATCAATTACAGGTTCATGTTGACATAAACGGACAGAAAGGTCCGAATATCGCAGGACGTGATTTGTTTGCATTTCATGTTTACAAAAACGGGGTTATAGATGATTATGTTTCAGGGGGCAGCCTGCCGCCTTTTACCAGAGAACAGCGCGAAGCTTCATATAATAAATGGTGTAATTCTTCAACATCTACCTGGTACGGATGTTTGGGAAAATTAATAAACGATAATTGGGAAATGACATATTAATGTTTACTTTGGCAAATGTTTCTGCCAATCTCCCTCAAGGTTTTGTATAAATCTGTGAGCATCAATAACATCGTCGTAGTTAATGGGCTCGGGACCTTCCTGAACATCCAATGCCTCATAATTTTTTACGTCAATATCCGTAAATCCGAGAAATGCAACTCCGAAGTTTTTCCCGCAATGTTTGCATTCAAGGCTTATAACTGTTAATCCTTCTTCCTCTCTTTTGATTGTTACCGAATTTTCGTCAAATCCGTTTTTGCACTGAGAGCAGCAAAGATTATTAAATAATTTTTCTATTTTCTTTTTCATAAAGTCCTCACTAATATTATAATTAAAATTTTATTAAAAAATGTTAATTTTTCTCAGAGCATGGGAATAATATAAGTGTAGCGGATTATATATGTCGTTTGGGTTCGCTAGAGCTAACAGATAGGAGTTGTATCATGGAAGCTATTAACTTAATTCTATTCGGATTTATTGTTTATACTGCGTTAATCGTAGTACCAAGCATCTGGGAAGAATTAACAACTGAAGGATAAGTTCCTTTAAAATTTTAGACGAAGCAGAATATTAAGAGTTCCTTTTTTTCGTCAAAAATTTTTGAGAGTGTGCAGGTATCTGATTTAACAAGTGTAAGTTGTACGTTATTTGTTTAACGCATTATTTTGTCGCGGGTAAAATTTCGTTTAAACATTTAAGTGCAGCATCGGTGGCAAAATCCATGTCATTTCTTTCCATAATCAGTGGCGGATTGAAATATATGACGTCACCAAGAGGTCTTAAAATAACTCCCTCCATCAAAGCCTTTTTGTAAATTTGGTATCCGGTTCTGAATTTACTGTCAAAAGGCTTTTTACTTTGTTTGTCCCGTACAAGTTCAATGGCATTTATTAAACCGATATGACGAACTTCTCCGACATTAGGGTGTGAAAGAAATTTCTCTTTAATTATATTATTAAAATAAATTGCATTTTCTTGGGCGCGCTTTAAAACAGTTCCGTCTTCAAGTATATCAAGAACAGCGTTTGCAGCCGAGCAGGCAAGAGGGTTTCCGCTGTAAGTATGGCTATGCATAAATGCTTTGCCTGTATTATAGTCTGCATAAAATGCATCATAAATTTTTTGAGTTGTAACAAATAGTGCCATAGGCATATAACCGCCTGTTAAACCTTTTGATAAACACATGATATCAGGAGAAACTCCTGCATGTTCAAATGCAAACATTTTCCCTGTTCTGCCGTATCCTGTTGCAATTTCATCTGCTATCAGGTGAACATTATATTTATCACAAAGTTGTCTGAGTTTTTTAAGATATAACGGCGGGTAAACTTTCATTCCGGCAGATCCCTGAAGAAGTGGTTCAACAAGCATCGCAGCTGTTTCATTTCCGTATTTGGCAAATGTTTCTTCTGCTTTTTCAAAACATTCGCAATTACAATTATCTCTTGTTTTACCGTACGGGCATCTGTAACAATCAGGTCCCTGAATCCTTACAATATCCATTAAAATAGGTTTATAAAGCTTTGTATAAAGGTCGCAGTCTCCGACAGACAGTGCTCCTATTGTTTCTCCATGATAAGCCTCGGTTAATGCCATAAATCTTGTTTTTTGCGGATTACCGGTCTGTTCATGATATTGGAAACTTACTTTCATTGCGGCTTCAATTGCTGAGGAGCCGTTATCTGTAAAATTAAATTTGCATAAACCTTCAGGAAGAATTTTAGAAAGCCTTTCACACAGTCTTATTGCCTGTGTATGGGTAAAATTTGCAAAAATAACATGTTCAAGTTCATCAACCTGTTTTTTTACAGCCTCACTTATATGAGGGTTACAGTGCCCTAATAGGTTGCACCACCATGAGCTTATAACATCTATATATCTTTTGCCTTCTGTATCATAAAGATAAACTCCTTCGCCTTTTTTAATTACTATAGGTTTTAACTCCTCGTAATCTTTCATTTGCGAACAGGGATGCCATATATATTTCAAATCTTTTTCAATCCAATTTTCCAATTTTTATACCTCATTAAAAATATTTGATAAATCTTCAATATCTTTTTCGTCTTTTTTTACGGCAGCAATAACTTTAATTCCTGTTAAAGCTTCAACCTGAATTTTATTATCTTTTTGCATTAAATCATTTTCATCATAGTTATTTAAGATTATGCCTCTTACTTTAATCCCATTATTTTTAGCATATTCTGCGGTAAGAACGGTCGAATTTATTGTTCCTAATGATGCAGAGGCTACAATCACTATATCAAGCCCCAGAGTTTTTATAACATCTGGAAGCATAAGTTTTTCTTTGCCCAAATTAAAAGGGCATACTATCCCGCCTGCTCCCTCTACAACTATGTAATCGAATTCTTTTTTTATTCTTGCAAAATCTGATTTGATTTTTTCAATTTTAATAGGATTATTTTCTATTTCTGAGGCGAGGTGTGGTGATACTGCTGTTTTAAATACGTAAGACACATAGTTTTCAGTCGAAGTTTCAATTCCTGCCTGTTTCAATACATAATTACAGTCACCCGGAATTATTTTCCCGTCGATAATTTCAGCCCCGCTTAAAGCAGGTTTAAAGTACCCGCAATTATAACCGAGTTCGCGCATTTTTTTTACAATTAACGCTGAGATATAAGTTTTTCCGACATCTGTACCTGTTGCTGTTATAAAAACGGCTTTTGTCAAATTTCCTCCTTTAAAAAATTATGCGGCAACTTTATGTTACCGCATAATTTTTTTTATTCAATATTTTTTACAGAGCACCGCCGCCGCCGTCACGGAAGTAATCATAATGTCTTACGTCATCGTAGTTGTTAACGTATTCTGCTTCAACATTTTTCTGGAACTGTGTTTTCGGTACTGCTGCCGTGCTTCTTGATGCTAACAGAGCATCAATGTTCGGTGCAAGTGTTAATTCAAAGTGAAAACGTCCGTATTTTCTGTCAGGTTCCCAATGGTTGCTGACTAAAGGATAGCCCCAGTATAATCTTGCACTTAAATCTCCGGGAAGCTGAACTCTTAAGCCCATACCTAAAGATGCCGCAAAATAGCTGCCGCCGTATACATCTTCGCTTGCTGTCGGGAAAATTCCTGCCGTATCTGCGAAAATTGCACCTTTAACATATTTTCCGATAAACGGTATTTTTTCTCCGGATTTAGGACTTGTAATTTCTCTCGGTAAAAGCGGGAACATTAACTCGCCGCTGATGAAATAACCGTTTTTACCAATCATCATACCTTCAGAGTAACCTCTGACAGTAGCCAAACCACCTGTCTGCATTTGGTCTAGATAAGGAACTCTTTTGTCACCCGGTATGATTTGATAATTACTTCTTAACTGACCGATAACACCGTGAGAGAAATCGTGTAATCTGACAGCACTTCCGCTGTATTTAAAATAATTATTATCTCTGTCGCTGTTAAATATCGGGAATGAATAATAAGCATTTTGGTTTAAATACCAAATACCGTATTTAGTATCTTTTCTTAACATCAAAGCCAATTCTGCGGAAGTTACGTTATCTGTACTTCCGATTGCATCTCTAACAGCCTGATCTATTTCAGGAATTCCCATGCTGAAATTAGAGAATGTCCTTGCTCTTTTGTAATTAATTCCTGCGTAAGTTTTTAATTCCAATCCCGGTTTTCTGACAATCGGCTGCATATAGTACAATGAATACTGGTAAGCATTACTGCCTAATTTTAAAGGTGTCATCGGACCGTATTTAATATCGGCAAACGTAGATGAGAACATAAAGCCGACACGTCCGTCTTTTTTATTAACAGGGAAGTTATAATCAAAGAACGGGCTCTGAGCACCTCTTGAGAAGTAAGACCCTAATGACATTCGGTCTCTGTGTCCGAATAAGCTGTCCGCATAAATCATTGCACCGCCGCGGATACTACCTGTGCTGTAACGACCTGCGTTATCCATAATACCCATTACGTGGAACGGAAAGTTTTCTTCTGCAACAAGTTCAATATCTGTTGTCCCCGGTTTTTCACCGGCTTTTAAGTTCGCGGAAAGTTTTACGCCTTCATTATATCTGTTGAAATCAAGAACATCTTTTTCAAGTTCAACGATATCAAATAATTCCCCTTCTTTTTGAGGCAGTCTTGTCGTAATATATCCGTCTTTAGTCCATTTATTTTGTTCAACGGTAATATTACCGATTTTACTTTCGGTTAAGGCGATATAAATATTTCCGTTTTGTACTGTTTGTTCGGGTAGAAATGCTCTGGCTGTTACAAAGCCTTTTTCTGCATATAAGTTATTAATACTGTCAATTACTTTTTGAATATCTTCAATAAAAACATTCTTACCTACAATAGGTTGAACTAATTTATTGATTTCTTCTTTTGTCAAAATTTCAGACGGTGCAACTTCTACAGAGTTAACAAATACACCTTTTGTATTCAGTTCTTCAACTGTAGCCTGCTGGATTGAGCCGCCGTTGTAATTTTGGATAATCTGATTTCCTGCATCAGGATCTTTTTCAAGTTTTTTTCTCTGTTGATAATACTGGTAATCATCTTCTCTTAATTTATCCTGAAACTGGTCGCGTAAATGGTTCATGTCGTGACCCTGATTCATACCGGCTTCGGCACCGACCTGACTTCCAAATGCTCCCGGGGTAATTGTTGCTCCTCCTAACGCATCTGCATTTGCAGGGGTTGAAGATGCAGGAACGGCTAAGGCAAAGCACATACACATGATTGCGCTTAAGAAATGTTTTCTGGAATTTATCTTTTTCATTTATTCACCTTTTTATAATTTTAAAATTATATTTATTAAGTCCGGTCAATTTTATTTTTGCGCACAGGAGCTTGAATAGAAACGATTTCTTAACTTTTATTAAGATATAGTAACAAAAGTTAACTTTTCAACAAAATCCGATTTGACCTGCTATTATTATATAAGATATGAGTGTGCTTGTAAAGATTAAATTTTAAAATTCAGTTCTTTAGAGTATGAGTTTTAGTTAATTTGGTGCAGGCGATGTATAAGGGAGAAAATATGAACAACAAAATGAAATTTTTTGCAGTTGGTTTATCAACATTTGTTATCGGGGTATCTTTAAGCAATTTTGCTATGTCTGATGTACCGTCTAAAATTGCCGTGGTTGATGTTCCGCAGGTTGTAAATTCTTCTTCTCAGGTTCAGGCTTTGAAGAAAGAACAACAGGCTAAGACAAAAGAGATTGTAGCTTTTGTTGAAAAAGCAAGAAAAGATGTTGCGGCTACGACTGATGTAAAGAAAAAACAAGCTTTGGAAGCTAAATATAATAAAGAATTAAATGCAAAAAAATCAGCAATGGATAAAAATTATGCTTCTAAATTGACAGCTATTGATGCAGCTATTTCAAAACAGATAGAAGCTCAGGCTAAAGCAGGCGGCTATGATATTGTATTGGCAAAAGGCATAGTTCTTTACGGCGGTTCTGATATTACTGATGCCGTGAAAAAAGCTGTTAAATAACACCAATATTTTAAATAAAAAAATCCCAACCGTTAAAGGTCGGGATTTTTTAGTTTTAGATATCTTTGTAAGAGCCTGCAAATTTGTCTGTATATATTGTATGCAGTAATTCGTGTGCTTTATGTGAATTAGGTTCTTCCAGATATTCATTATACAATTTTCTGATTGAAGGATTAAAGTGTGATTTTCTGTATTGAAGTTCCGTATCTTCTTTGTAAAGCCCCTGTGCGCGTTCTTCCTTAATCTTAGAATTGTCGCAGCTTCTTGGCTGTCCGCCGCCGTTTATGCAGCCTCCCGGGCAAGCCATAACTTCAAGCATTTGAAATTGCGCTTTACCCTCTTTAATTTCTTTAAGAGCTTTTTCAGCTTCTTTTAAGGTTGATACAACTCTTACAACAAGCTTTGTACCTTTAAGGTCAAGCTCAATATCTCTGCATCTGTTTGAAGTGCCTCTCATTTGTTTTATATCAACATCGTTTAAAGGTTCATTTGTTGCAAATTCATACGCTGTTCTCACAGCAGCTTCGGCAACTCCTCCTGATGCTCCGAAAATTGTACCGGCTCCGGTATATTCTCCAAATGGTGAATCCGGATTTTCAGCTTCAAGAGCATTAAAGTTAATTCCCGCTTCCTTAATCATACGCCCGAGTTCCTGTGTTGTTAAAACATAATCTGTATCGGGCTTTCCGTTATGAGAAAGTTCAGGACGTTTGCATTCATATTTTTTTGCGGTACAAGGCATAATACCCACAACAACGAGATTTTCTCTGTCTATGTTAAAGTGCTCTGGCACAAGTGTTTTTAACACAGGAGAAAGCATACTCATCGGAGATTTACAGCTTGATAAGTGGTTCAACATATCAGGGTGCTCTGTTTCAAGGTATTTAATCCAGGCAGGGCAGCAGGATGTAAACATCGGAAGGTTTTGACCGGATTTAAGACGGGTAAGAAATTCCGTTGCTTCTTCCATAATTGTCAAATCCGCACCGAAGTTTGTATCAAAAATTAAGTCAAAACCGATTTTACGCAAAGCCGCATTCATTTTACCGATTGAATTGACCCCCGGTTCAAGTCCGAACATTTCGCCTATTGCAACTCTTGTTGCCGGAGCCATTTGAACTACAACTTTTTTATCTGGATTTGTAACTTCTGACCAAACCTGTTCTATATCCGATTTTATTGTTAATGCTCCTGTCGGGCATACTGCTGCACATTGACCGCAGTTTACGCAGTCCACCTGTCCTAAAGGTCTGCCGTTCATAGGCTGTACAACTGTTTTTGAGCCTCTGTTGGCAAATCCGAGAACCGAATGCCCCTGAAATTCTGTACAAGCCCTTACGCAGGCACCGCAAAGAATACATTTATTCGGATCGCGGACAAGAGAAGGAGAACTGTCGTCAATCGGTAAATATTCATCCAATTCTTTGTCAGGATAACGAATGCTTCTGATACCGTATTCTTCCGCATACTGCTGTAATTCACAATTGCCTGATTTTTCACACGTTAAACAGCTTTTGTCGTGGTTTGCAAGAAGAAGTTCAAGAACAGTTTTCCTTATTCTTCTTGTTCTTTCCGTGTTTAAATGTATTTTCAATCCGGCTTCGGGCGGCATTGTGCAGGAAGATTGAATACCTCTGCCTTCAACTTCAACCACGCACATTCTGCATGCTCCGAATGATGTTAAGTCGGGACGGTAGCAGAATGTCGGAACATTCATCCCTGCTTTTCTTATTACTTCCAGAAGGTTCGGTTCGTCTGTAAATTCAACTTCTTTTCCGTCTATAAATAATGTTTTTTTATCTGTCATTTTATTTATTCCTTATAAATTATTCAAGTACAATTGCTCTGAACGGGCAGTTAGTTAAACAAGCCTCACATTTAATACATTTTTCCTGATTAATATGGTGAGGATTTTTAACCGTGCCTTCAATAGCTCCCACAGGGCAAAGTCTGGCACATTTTGTACAGCCTTTGCATAAAGATTCGTTAATTACAATCTTTTTCATTGCCGTACAAACTCCCGCAGGACATTTTTTGTCTTTAATGTGAGCAATATATTCGTCCCTGAAGTATTTTAAAGTTGAAAGAACAGGGTTCGGAGCGGTTTTTCCCAAACCGCAGAGAGAACCGTCTTTAACCGCATGGGCAAGTTCTTCCAGAGTGTCTAAGTCTTTCATTTCACCTTTGCCGGCTACGATTTTTTCCAGAATTTTCAGCATATTTTTTGTACCCTCACGGCAGGGAACACATTTCCCGCAGCTTTCGTGTTGTGTGAAGTTCATGAAAAATCTTGCAACTTCAACAATACAAGTTTTGTCGCTCATTACGACAAGACCGCCGGAACCAACCATTGCCCCCGCTTTTATAAGGTTATCGTAATCCATAGGTATATCAAGATGTTCTTCTGTCAAACATCCGCCTGAAGGACCGCCGATTTGAACAGCCTTAAATTTTTTGCCGTCACGCATTCCGCCGCCAATATCAAAAACGATCTGTCTTAATGTTGTTCCCATAGGAACTTCAATAAGACCGGTGTTATTGACTTCACCAGTAAGAGCAAAAGTTTTTGTCCCTTTTGAAGTTTCCGTACCCATTTTCGCAAACCAGTCAGCACCGTTAAGGACAATAACCGGAACATTAGCTAATGTTTCTACGTTGTTGATTAAGGTCGGACGTCCGAATAAGCCTTTATTAGCCGGGAAAGGCGGTTTAGGGCGGGGCATTCCGCGTTCGCCTTCTATAGAAGCGATTAATGCGGTTTCTTCTCCGCAAACGAAAGCTCCTGCTCCTTCTTTAATATGAATATCAAGTGAAAAATCGCTTCCCATAATATTTTTGCCTAAAAAATGTCTTTCTTCGGCGTCTTTAATAGCTTTTCTCAAACGTTTAATAGCCAGAGGATACTCGGCTCTTACATAGATATAACCTTCATCAGCACCGATTGCAAATGCTGCAATTGCCATTCCTTCAAGAAGTTTATGCGGATCACCTTCCATAACAGATCTGTCCATAAATGCACCGGGGTCGCCTTCGTCACCGTTGCAGACAATGTAGGATTTTCCGCCTTTGTTTGCTGCCGTAAAACGCCATTTGCGTCCTGTGGGGAAGCCGCCGCCGCCTCTGCCGCGAAGTCCTGATTTTTCAATTGTTTCTATAACAGCATCGGGGTTGTTTTCTTTCAATACCTTAGATAAAGCTTCATAACCTCTTACGGCAATTGCTTCATCAATGCATTCGGCGTTTATGTTACCGCAGTTCGCAAGTGCAGTTCTTGTTTGTTTTGCATAAAAATTAATATGTTCATCATCCAAAACATGTTCGTGAGTTTTCGGATCAACATATAGTAATCTTTCCACAGGTTTGTTATTTTTAATGTGGCTTTCATAAATTTCTTCCACATTTTTTTCTTTAACTTTCACATAAGTAACGTGTTTATCGGGGATTACGACAAGAACTCCCTGTTCGCAAAAGCCGTGGCAGCCTGTAGGAACAATTGTCATTTTGTCATAATCTGTCAGAACTGATACATCTGCACCAAGTTCTTTAAATTTTTCTATGACTTTGAGAGAACCGTTTGCAACGCAGCCTGTTCCCGCACATACAAGAACCCTGAGCCCCTGTTTTGTCATAAGTTCTTTTGCTTTATTTTGTTCTTCTTTAATATCAATGTTTAAAGCTGTTTTTTCCATTAGTTATCCTCCTTCATTAATGTTTCTAATACTATGGTTATAGCATCAGAGGTCATCTGAGGATAAACTTTGTCATTTATAACAACAACGGGTGCAAGCCCGCAGGCACCCAGACAGCTAACCGTTTCCAGTGAAAATAAACCGTTATCGCTTGTTAATTGTCCTTCCGGCATATTTAATTTAGCTCTGATTGCGTTTAAAACCGGCATTGAGCCTCTGACGTGGCAGGCTGTTCCGTCGCAAACTTTTATTTCGTATTTGCCTTTCGGCTCAAGAGAAAACTGCGCATAAAACGTAGCAACTCCAAATACCGTAGCAGGTGATAACCCTTCAATTTTTGTTCCGATATAAATTAAGGCTTCTTCAGGCAGGTACCGGTAAACTTCCTGAACTTTTTGTAAAATCGCAATCAGGTTAGATTTTTTGTAATCGTAGGAACTGATAATTTGATCTAACTTGGATGTGTCGATTTTATGAGGGTTTTCTACACTCATCTCGAACTCCTATGTATTCAATTTTCTAATTAACCCCGATTGTATAATTAATAGAAAAGGACATAAAAAATATACAATCTTATCAGAATTATTGCATAAGAGCCTGCGAAAATCAAGTTTATTTAGTATTTTTAGATGTTACTTCTTTTGTCAATTCTTCTATATTTCTGTATAAATTTCTTAAGAAAGTATCTTCTGTATTTTTAATACTTTGCCTTACAATATCTGTACAATCTGACAAAACAGGTAATATAATAGGCTTTTCAGCAACTTTTGTATAAAGTCTGTCCGTATCGGCATCAACAAGTTTTGCTTTTGCGTTGCCCGTAAGTAAATCTGTTACAATAACATTAAGTTTATTATCAGCAGGCGTATTGTCGGGGGGGGGGCACTTCCCGGCATCATAAATGTTTATGGATACTCCTTTTTTCTCGGCATAGTTTGCTATTACCGAACGTGCTGTGTACATTTGATTAAAAGAGTCACCCGGAGTTGTCACATCATGAATTTTTACATATCTGTTTATTCTTTCTTCATTCTGTAATATTTTTCTTTTAACGTTGTTTGATTGAATACTGTTTATAAGTCTTTGAATTTTCATTTTTTTCTCCTTTGCAAATCTATAAGGTTTGCAAATAAATAAAATTGCCATTATGTAAATAAATTTTAACTTATATAATCTTATTACAATAATCTTTTATCGGGCATATTTCGCACATAGGTTTTTGCGGTTTGCATACATTTTGACCATGGGTTACAAGCAGTGTGTTTATATCTATCCAGTATTTTACGGGAAGTTTTTCACGCAGGGCAAATTCTGTTTCTTCCGGATTTTTTGTTTTAACATAACCGATACGATTAAAAATTCTGTGTACATGAACATCTACACAGATTGCGGGTTCGTTAAATCCTCTGGAAATGGTTAGATTTGCTGTTTTTCTGCCTACACCGTTGAACTTGCAGAGTTCTTCAATGGATTTCGGAACTTTTGAGTTATATTTTTCAACGAGCTCTTTTGAAAGTTCAACTATTTGTTTTGCTTTATTTGAATAAAAGCCAACGGGATAGATGGCTTTTTCAAGTTCTTTTACATCGCATTTCGCAAAATCTTCCGGAGTTTTACCGAGTTTGAGCATTCTAAGAGTTGCGGGGTAAGTAGTTTTGTCATTTGTTCTTAAACTAAGAATACACGAAATCAATACAAGATATGGATCATTGAAGTTATCCATTAATCCTACAAAATCACTTTGCTGTTGTTTTGCTTCTTTTAATAATTTTACGATTTTATCTATGTTAATATCATTTTTCATATAATTTATTATATAACAATACTTGTTAAATCTGCTGCTATTGAAAATTTTTGTAAAATAATTTATAATAAGTTAGTAATTGTAATATTGAAAGGAGCAATATATATGAGAAGAACAGAATTAATCCCGAAAATGTCGGGGGGGGGGCATATTTAAGCTCCTTACAAGCATTTACTCTGGCTGAAGTGTTGATTACGCTGGGTATAATCGGTGTTGTTGCCGCTATGACAATGCCTGCTTTGATAGCAAATACCAAGAAAAGCGAGTACAGCAGTAAACTTAAAAAGGTTTATTCATCGTTGTCGCAGGCTGTTTTGCTTGCGGAAAATAATACCGGAATGTCAAGTCTTGATTGGGGGAGAAACGGTTCAATACAGGATGAGAGCGGGGAGTATGATGAAGTATTAAACGACACTGAAAACTATAATTTTTTTATGACTTATTTTGCTCCTGTTTTAAATTATATGTCCGTAGAAAAGGGCGGTTATATTGAAAGTGACGGTGAAGAGCTGTTTCACGGTACAAAAGTTTACTTGTCTGACGGAATTGTTTTGACTTTTACGAACGGAGTTTGTTTTGATATTGTTGCTGACTTAAACGGCAACAAACGCCCCAATCAGGAAGGTCGTGATATTTACAGGTTTTTATTATGCTCTCGTGAGAATGCAAAAGCATATTTCGGAAATGAAAATCAGAGTTTTGGAACCTATGCTCCGGTAAGGATGTCATCAAGAGATGATGCTCTGCAAAAGTGTAAAGAAGAACCAGCATATTGTTCGACACTTTTGATAAGAGATAATTGGGAATTTAAAGACGATTATCCTTACAGGTTATAAATTCAAAAGCTTTTCGACATTAACAGATGTTTTTAATTTTAAAGCGTAAATATTTCTGTTTTCAAAATCAGACATTTTTACGGCATCTTTTTCTGTCGTGACAATAACACCGTCTGGAATTTCATTCTCTGAATATATATGATGGTCGTCAAAATCTAATGTCTGCTTTATTTTATAACTTTTTAAAAAGTTATAAAACTGCTGCGGCTGCCCGATTGCGCTTACTGCCGTGATTTCTGAACCTTCCGGAAGGTGTTCTCCCGTTTTTATGTTATATACAAAATCCGGTTCGGTATAACATACTTCTGCAGGTACTTTCATTTTTTTTGACATAATTTTTGCAAGTTTTTCAGCTCTTGTATGGTCAGTATCTTTGCTCACTATTACAAGTCTGTTAATTCTTGAAAAAGCTTCAGTACCTTCTCTTAAAGGTCCTGCGGGGAGAAGTTTTTCATTCCCGAAACCCATTTTGCTGTCTGTTAATACAATATCCATATCCCTGTGAAGTTTCCTGTGTTGAAAACCGTCATCAAGTATGATTTTACTGACCCCAAACTTTTCAATAGCAAATTCAGAAGCTTTATATCTGTTTTTTGATGTTATGACAACTGCTCCTTTAGTATTTTCGGCAAGCCAAAACGGTTCATCCCCTGCCAGTTTTGCATTATAATAAATTTTTTCTCCGTCTGAAATTACATTAATATTTTTATTTGAAAGTTTTCCTCCGTAGCCTCGAGAAACAATAGCGGTTTTTTCTCCTTTATTTATAAAATACTTTGCAATTTCAGATACAACAGGTGTTTTTCCGACACCGCCGGTGGTAATATTTCCTACGGAAATAACATAAGCATCAACTTTTTTCGGTTTTAAAATATTTTTATCATAAAGCTTGTTTTTTAAACCGCTTCCTATTCCGTAAAATACTGACGCAAACTGTAAAAGGTTCACGAGTAAACCTTTTGCAGCTTTATTATAATGTATTTTAGTAATTTCTGTTTTTATTTTTTGCATAATCCACATTCAAGCAATATTTCAGCCAGTCTTTTACCCCGTTTTTTTTCTTCATCGCTTGGTTCTCGATAAAATCTTTCAACGAATTCGCTAACTTTCCAGTTTTCACCTTTTTTTTAAATTCGTTGTGTACACAAAAATTCATCAACAATTTCATTTCCGTATTGTTGTTTTAAATTGTTAATGCTGCCTTGCTTTTTTGCACTGACATATTTGTTAAGTTCTACAAAAGTTTTATAGTCAATACTGCCAAAATGTACATTTAAGTTGTTGATTTTCATATTAAAACATTAACCTCCAAAGTAAAAATCTCTTATTCAGTTTTTCAGAGAATTTGCGTAAATTGCAGGTGGTAACCCTTGTATTTTCCAGAATTGTTTGTAATTCCGTTTTCTTTTCTGGGGTTAATTTGTTGACCGTATCAAGAGTTGTTGAGATATCAACCATTGCGGTATTAACATTTGCTACTGCCATATTTATATCTTTTTTCAACTGGTCATCTTTTGTCAGAGAATTGACATAACCGCTGATTTCATTTACGTTATGGGTTATTGCTCTTAAATCTTCTGCCATCTGCTGAGCTTCTTCTTCGTTTCCGAAAAGTTTATTCAAATTTTGCGATAGTTTATCAACGGAACTAGCCGTAGAATACATTGCAGACTTAAATTGCGGATCACCGATAATGTTATTTATATTATAAGAAAGCATATTAAAGTCTGTAGTGGCTTTATCCATCATAATCATTAACTGTCTTAAATCTCCGCTGGAATCATCTATAAGTCCGTTTAGTTTGCCCATTGTAACGCTGGTCTGACCTGTTAATGAGTTAATATTTTGAACAGACATTTTTAACTCTGCAATAACCTGATCTGATAATAGGTCGTTAATTTTCTTGTTCGTTTCGGTTAAGGATTCAGCTGCTCTGTACTGCCAATCCATAAAGTCAGCTATCCTCATGGGTTCTATTATTGTATAAGGTGATGTTTGCTTCGGATAAGGCAGAGTGACATCATCTAGAGTTGAGATAAGAAGCTTATTTGTTCCTTTTTCCCGTACAACTTTTCCCTTTAAAAATTCCGGAAGGATTAAACCCGGTAAATTAATTACATAATCAACTTTATAAGCGTAATTTGTTTTAATGCTGTCTTTTACGGAGTATGGCACTATATCTTTTGAAACAACTTCTATATTTTTAATTTTACCGACATCATAATATTTTTGGTCCAACTTCATTTGAACATCGTCATCTTTATAAAGAATATCTTTATTAAGCATCGGAATGAAAACTGTTCTTGTTTTAGGCGGAGTAATTTCAAGGAATAATTCCCCGATAAGACCTGATTGTTGAATGGAAAACATAGAAGCCTTCGGAATTTCAACATTAGGTTCTGTTATAACAAATTTAACTTTAACGAAACTGTTTTCGCCGTTAATTACAGGTGTAATTTCTTCAACCTGTCCGACCCTCAGCCCCATCATCTGAACACCTGCACCGGGGCGCATCCCGTTTACATCTTTAAAATTGATTTCTACCCTGTCGGCAGAAGAAAAAGTGCGGCCTTTAACTTTGAAAACAACTCCTATAAGAAGCACTAATGCTAAAAGTGTTAAAAGTCCTACTTTAAAAGATGATGAAAATTTCATTTGATGCCTTTCCTACTTTTACATTATTGTAGCAAAAACAACAAATTTGTGCAAAATTATTAATTATAAATAGTTCGCTAAAATATTTCTTACGTAATTTTGAGTTTCTTTGTAGGGAGGAACTCCGTCATATTTATCAACCGCTCCGGGACCTGCATTATATGCAGCGAGTGCAAGAATAACATTACCGTTATATTTATTCAGCATTGATTTGAGGTATTTAACGCCGCCTTCGACATTCTGAACAACATTATAAGGATCCTGCACGCCCAAATTTTTAGCAGTAGAAGGCATTAATTGCATTAACCCCATAGCACCTGCTTTAGACTTCGCATTTGGATTAAATCCTGATTCCTGCTTAATTAATGCTTGGACTAATTTTTCATCAACCCCGTGTTTTTCTGCAACCTGATTAACAACGTTTAAAATTTGGGATTTTGAGGCTGTTGTTGTATTTGCTTGTGCTGACATTATTTCCTGTAAAGCTGTGTTTAAGCTTGTTTGAGGAGTTTGATTTATTATATTTGCATTAACCTGTTTTAATTGCGGGTTTAAAAGCAGTGTTCCGAAATTCGATTTGGTTGTTGCTTGCAAAACTTTTTCAAATGAAGGTGAATTTGTTTGAGTATTGTTAGGATACAGTGCATCAAGCGGATTTTTAGGTTCGTTTGTTAAGTTGTTTACCTTATTGGCAATCTGTGCATAACGCTGCATTGCCTGCGCCTGTCCGCCTGTATTTAATAAATTTTGAATAAAATTAGAAAACATTTTACCCTAACTACCTCTCTCCAATTATATTTTACATATAATCGGATTTTTCCGTATCCTCTATTTGAATTAATGATTTTTAAAAGAATGTCAATTTATAAACATACAGTCGCCGTAAGAGAAAAAGCGGTAATTATTTTCTATTGCTTTTTGGTAAGCTTCAAATATAAAATCCTTGCCTGCAAGTGCACTTACAAGCATTAAAAGTGTTGATTTCGGCAGGTGAAAATTTGTTATAAGCTTGTCAATAACCTTAAATTCATACGGAGGATAAATAAAAAGCTCCGAATGATCATGGCAGGCTTTTATACAGCCATATTTTTGATAAGCTGTTTCAAGTGTTCTGACTGTAGTTGTGCCCACTGCTACGATTTGTTTCCCCTCTTTTTGGGCTTTATTAATTTGTTGTGCAGCTTTTTCGGAAATTTCAAATGTTTCCGAGTGCATTTTGTGGTTCTCGACATTTTCGCATTGTACAGGTCTGAATGTGCCCAATCCGACGTTTAAAGTAACATAAGCAAGTTCAACGCCTTTATCCTGAAGCTTTTGAAGTATTTCGTTCGTAAAATGCAATCCTGCCGTAGGTGCGGCAACAGAGCCTTCATCTTTGGCATAAACTGTCTGATACCTTTCAAAATCAAGCTTTCGTAAATCATCGTTTTGAATTTTTCTTTCAATATATGGCGGAAGCGGGATTTGTCCGTTTCTGTGAAGAACATCAAGAACATTATTCCCGTCAAAGATTAGTTCAACAAGCCATTCTCCGTTTTCTTCAAGTCGTTTAAGAGTCTTGACGGATAATTCGCCGCTTATTTTAATTATAGTATCAGGTTTAACTCTTTTTGACGGCTTAATCAGCACATCCCACAAGCGTAGCCCTTGCTCCGCTTGTTTCAGCAGAAATACTTCGATTTTAGCCCCTGTATCTTTATAACCTATAAGGCGTGCCGGAAGAACTTTTGTATTGTTCATTACAAGAAGCGTATTTTCATCCAGTAAATCTGTAATATCGTAAAAATGCTTATGAGAAATGGTTCTATCCTTACGGTTTAGAACCATCATTTTAGAGTTCTCTCTTTTATCCGCAGGCATCTGCGCGATTAATTCTTCAGGTAAACTATAATCATATTCCGATAATAACATTTTATATTCCCTTATTGAAATAACCGCCTGATAGACGCATATAAATACTCATTATAGCATCAAAGAAAGATGGTTTTTTATAAAAAATTCTAATATCAGACAATTCCGGCTTAGTAATTTCCCATATTTTATTCCCATTTTGCCCTGTTGTTTTTATTTTATTTAATATATGCGCAGTCTCAATTTGTTCTTTTGTGAATTTATTTTCAAGTTCTGTAATGCTGCCTGAACGTTTAGTATATAAATATCTTTCAATGTCAGGAGTGTGTTTATATAATCTGTTGTTTCTGTATTTTTCTGCAAGATTATTTAAATTTACTTTTAATACTTTCATCAAAATTTCTTACCTATTACCTAAACTTTATTTATTATCATCTACAATTTCAGCATTGATTTCTTTTTTACCATCAGTAACTTTTATTTTCATTGCATCTTGTTCCATGTCAATTTGTTTGTTAACAATAACTGTCTGTAATATTTGAATGATATTGCTTGTAACAAGATACAATAAAACACCGGCAGGAATAGGAATAATTACAAATGTACCTATAATCATAATAGGCATAAATGTTCCCATTGATTTTTGAATAGCTTCCTGCGTCGGATCGATAGCTCCATCTTTAGTTTTTTGAGAAGCCATCATAACTTTTTGCGAAGCAAACATTGTAAGTGCAAATAAAGCTATTAAAACAAATACATCCCAGTGGAAAGCTCTTGATGCAGCCGTTGTCGGAACTGATGCCGCTAAAACACTTCCCTGTTTTGTAAATGTAACTTTTTCAATTTCTTTATTAGTCATGTCAGTAACTGCAATTTCAGCTTTTTCAATTTGGTCAAGCTGTGCAAATTTTAAGTTCAAATGATCCAAATCTACTTTGAAATCAATATTTTCACCCGGTTTAAATTCACCTTGAATTTCAATAGCTTTGTTCGGATCTTTAACTTTAACATTTTCTAAAGTTTCATCCGGCAGATAAACCGTTGCGGTTTTTCCAAGGGTGAACGTATCTCCCTGAGATACTCCGAAACTTCCGTCAAAAGAGCGTCCTGCGGTGGCTCTTAAAGTCGTATCAAGTCTGCTTAAAAAGCCGAATGATGTATCTCCTGCAATTTGAATAAACTGCGGACTCATTAAAGCTGAATATAAAAGAATGAAAATTGGTAATTGAATTAACAATGGCAGACAACCGCCCATAGGGTTAAACTTATGTTCTTTGTAGAATTCCATAAGCTTTTGCTGCATTTTTTGCGGGTCGCTTTTGTATCTGTCCTGAATAGCCTTAATTTTCGGTTGTAAATTCTGCATCATTTTCATAGAACGCTGCTGAGAAACGTTCAAAGGCCACATAGCAAGTCTTATAACAACAGTCAATAATATAATAGCAATCCCGTAATTCCCTACAATAGAAGCCAATGCTTTTAATGCTTCAATGGTTAAAGTTGTAAAATCCAATTTCCCTAATCCTCATTTAATAGTGTAAAATCTCTCTCTTAAAACTTTATTATAAAAGAAAGGTCAAGTCAACAAATTGTAAATATAGCAATTTTTTTTATGTTCATGTTTTTATATAAGTGTAAAAAGTTTGGAAAGGGAAAATTTATGTTAGAGGCAATTGGAAACTATCAATCAGCCGTTAATTTTCGGTCTAAGCCCTTATGCGGCGGATTAAACGGTGGTGTCTGCGGGGGGGGGGCAGTTTAACAGCTTCCAAACCCGACGAATTTGTAAAACAGGATAAGAAAAAGGGTAAAAAACTTACAACAGGGCAAAAGGTTGGTATAGGTGCAGGAATTCTGGCATCAGGCGGAATTATTGCTGCGGCGATACTGTCAAAAGGTAAAACTTTAAAACCGGCAAATTTTGCGGAGCATATTGACTTTGTAAAAGCAAATACAATGGAAGAAGCAATTGAATTTGCTAAGAAGAATTTCGGAATAAAGAAGTTTGACCTTGGTGATGATTTAGAGTTTGCCAACTGGGTAAATGAAGGACTTGTGAATATTAATAACAGATTTAAAGGTAAGGCTAATATGCCAGAAAAAGTTATTTTCGATGAAAAATATTTTACTAAAAACCCAAAAGCCGCAGCTTATTGCTCTGAAATATCTGATACAATCGCTTTTAATAAAGAATATTTCAGCGATAAATTAATAACTAAAGTGAAACATAATTTGGAATTAATATTTCCTGAATATAATCCTGAGAAACATGAATTTAAAAATCTCGTTGTACATGGTGAGGATACAAATATTAAAAACAAGCTCGCACTACATTATTTTAAAATACTTGAAAATCCTGATAAATACACCAGATTTGATGCTATGAATGCAGATATGTTGCTTGATGATTATGTGGCAGCAATAAAATTTTCAGAAAAAAATCCTACACATTGGATTAAAAAATGTGAAGAAAATGAAAAAGTAAAAAAACTTCTGGAGAATAACGGTATTGATTTATCTGTACAGAATTTTAATAAATTATCTAAAGATGAAAAAGAAGCATTTATGAAGAAATTCTATTCAGTGTTAATAAAGAATAATGTGAATTTGACAGGTCATGCTTCTCACAGAGGAAACAGCAAATTTGATGATTTGTATCATGAGATGGGACATTTGCTTCATAATAAAAATACCTGTTTAAAAGATATTTTTTGGGGCAGGTTGTCTACAAAATCAACAAAGGCTTTTATGGCTGATAAAGAGAAACTTAAGACTGCAGGTAAAATTTCTTGGTATGCGCAAAAAAATCCTCAAGAATTCGTTGCGGAATGCTTTAATGCACTTTGTGCAGGCAGAAAACTTCCAGATGATGTCATGAAAATGTATGAATATTACAAAGGTCCAAAGTTGCCTAATCTGTAATATTTGATGAGACCAGTTGAAAATTTAACAATAAATATAAAGGCTTTAGAGATATTCTAAAGCCTTTATTTATAAATGGTCGGGATGACACGATTTGAACGTGCGACCCCCTCGTCCCAAGCGAGGTGCGCTACCAAGCTGCGCCACATCCCGACGACCAGATTTATTAACTTTCGGTCTTTTGGCTTGCTTGGTAGCGTCGCTACCAAGTCCCTCCTTCATTTTCGATACTTAATCGAAAATGCGGAGTCCTTGCCACATCCCGATAATTATTTAATTTTCAAATATTAGGACTACCGCCTCTAATGAAACACGCCTACAGCAAAATTAATTGTAGGATAAACAAATTTTGCAGTCAAGAGTTTATTGTTTTTTACTTTCTATAATACTTTGTTTTGCGGCTACGCCAAGACCTAAGCCTGCGATTACGTAAGTTAACCAGGCAAAGAAATAATTTCTTCTTAACGGTTTAAGATTTACTGTTTTCCCGAGCGTTTCTTTTGCCGCTTTTACACCTCTTATTGAAGCAAGACCTTCTTCGATAATTGTAGGCAAAAATGCGGCAAAACCTATAACTCCTGCATTTCTCTCAACAAAATTTGGTTTATTATCATCACGTCTGAATAATCCGTTAAGCATTACAATTGCAGTCGGGACAGCTGACACAAACATTCTTGATTTTTGAAGAAATTTTAAAAATTTACCTTTATGAGCATTTATTGCGTGTCCTAATTCGTGTAAAATTAATGAAGGTTTCTTTTTAGGCGCAACGGCGAGTTTGAATTGATCTGTATAAAATGCGTTTTCACCTCGAGCAACGGGCTTTAAGGCTTCTTGTAATGCAGGCGGGTAATTCTTTATGTTATCTGCATCTATAAAATCCACAGTAACATTAAGTTTATTTTTACTCACCATATTTTCTGCTGTTTTGTGAACATTTTCTGCTGTCGTAAATTCTTTACCCTGCATAAGTTTAGTTCCGCACCATTCTGAAGCTTTATGCAGAAACAGCGCGAATGCCTGCAACAAACCTGCTGTTAAGACAGTTTTTTCCGTATTCGGAGTATACGGCTCTTCATAAGAAGCAAAACGCGTATGACTATTATCACAATTAAGATAATAATTGTAATTATTTCTATAATCAGTTTTTACACAACTAAGACCGTTCACTATATTAGTAAAACATATAAAGCTGAAAAATTGCTAAATATTATTCATCTATTTTGCTAAACATATCTTTATCTGCTCCGCATATAGGACAGGTCCAGTCATCAGGCAAATCTGCAAACTTTTTGCCTTCTTTTTCTTCATCGTAAATCCACTGGCAAACGTCACATCTGTATTTCATATTTTTCTCCTTTTGTGTTATAATAATTTCTATGAAACATATATTTGAAACTAAAGTTTATTATTCGGATACCGATGCCTACGGAGTTGTCTGGCATGGTGCATATTTAAGATGGCTTGAGAAAGGCCGCGTTGATTTATGTGATGCACTCGGGCTTGATCTTGTCACTTTGAAAAAGTCCGATATTCTCCTGCCTGTGACAAATATGAATGTCAGATATAAGGCATCGGCTAAACTCAATGATACTGTTATTATTGAAACCTGGATTGAAAAATACAATAGCTTGTCGGTTACATTTAAGCAGCTAATTAAATCAAAAGAAACGGAAAAGGTGTTCATTGAAGCCTTATTTGATGTTGTCGCAATTAATGAGGCAGGAAAACTGTACAGAAGATTACCTGAAGAAATTGTTCAAGCATTTAAAAAGGATGATGAAAAATGTCCGGTGTGCGTTTAAATAAATATATAGCATCATCAGGGTTATGCTCGCGCAGAAAAGCCGATGAACTTATTGAACAGGGCGCAGTCAGCGTTAACGGTAAACCAGTGACAGAATTAGGGTTTCTTGTTCAGCCTAAAGATAAAGTTTTTGTGAATAAAAAACTTATTTCACCTGCTAAACATCAATATTACAGGTTTTATAAACCTGCAGGATATATTACGACAAGAGAAGACGAACAAGGCAGAAAAACAATATATGACCTTCTTCCAGAAAATATGTTCAGCCTGAAACCTGTCGGAAGATTGGATAAAGATTCTACAGGGCTTTTAATCCTTACAAACGATGGTGATTTGATTAATGAATTAACTCATCCTTCAGTAAAGGTTCCGAAAGTCTATCTTGTAACAATTAATTCTTCTATTCACAGACATGAGCTTGAACAACTCGCAAACGGTATTGAACTTGAACCCGGGAAAACAGCTTATGCTGATATTCAGGTGCTTGCCATGGACAGCAGTCATACAGAAATGCAGATTACCTTATACCAAGGAATGAATAGACAAATAAGAAAAATGTTTAAGCATATAGGCTATGAGGTCAAAACTCTTAAGCGTATACAACATGCCACTTTGACGCTGGACGGACTTAAACGCGGAGAATATAAACCTATTAAGCCTATTCAAATCAAGGAATTAAGAAATTTTTTAAACAGGATTTCGAAAAAGTGAAAAGAATAGCTATATGCGGAAATATTGCATCAGGAAAAACTACAGTACAGAAGATATTGGAAGAACAGGGATACAAAGTTCTTGATACCGATGAAGTCGCAAAAAAATTTTTAACTGTTAAAAATACAAAGCTTTACAATGTATTTAAAGATTATGATGTATTCGAAAACGGGGAATTTTCACGCTATAAAGTAGCTCAGTTGATTTTTTCTGATGAGGACGCGCGCTTAAAAATTGCATCAATAATGCATCCTCAAATCGCAGAAGAAATTGAAAAATTTTTTCAGGCAAACAAGTCGGACGATTTGTTATTTGTCGGTATTCCTTTGCTTTTTGAAGCCAATATGCAGTCTATGTTTGACAAAATAATATTTGTATACACTGATGATGATATTCGCCTTAAAAGACTTTTAAAACGTAATAATTATACTGTTGAGCATGCAAAAGCGCGTATAAATTCTCAGATGCCCCAAACAGAAAAAGTTGAATTAAGTGATTATGTTATAAATAACAATAAAGATTTGCATAGTTTAGAAGCTTCAGTAAATATGGTTTTAGGCAATATAACTTCTGTTATCTGACACAGGGGCAAATACCCTTGCACCTTGTCTTATGTTGTTTGTAACACCGTCGCTTGCAGCTTGACCGTTGCCTAATGTAATTTCTACATGACCGTATTTACTGCTGTAGCCTGAAACTCCTTTGTCATAAACAAGAACACACCCCGCGGGCAAAGTTGATAAATCAAGTCCTGCCGTTGAAATTTCTTTAAAATTAGGGTTTCTTTTCAGTATGTTTGCGCACTCATATGCATCGCCATATTCATATTTCCCCAGACCTGCATTATCTATTGCTCTTTTTACATAAGTTGCACACTGTTTTGTGAACCCTACTGTATTTTTTGCGGCGATATCCGCTAAACGTTTTCCGGCTTTGGCGTTGTAATCTGCTTTTTCAAGAGTTTCAGATTTGTTGGAGTTTGCTGAACTTGTACTTAAAGTTTTGTTTACCCCGCTTTTTGCCTCAGTACGAAAATTTAAATTTATGTTATTCAGAGAGTTCAACAATTTATTTGTGAAATTTGTAAAATTATAACTTGCTAATGATGTTTGAGAATTCGGGGTAAAATTAAAAGATGTGGTATATAACGACTGATTAAACAATCCTGATGACATGTATGAAGTGTTAAAATTAACTAAACTCACAATATATCCCCTTAATTTTCCTCTATACTTATATAAAGTAATTTTTAATTAAAAAATTGCTTTTATTGTTAAGAAAATTAAACAGGTATAAACACATAAGTATTATCTGACGGTTCAATTTTTTCGGTGATAACATCACTGCAGGCTCTGCCGTCACCGAGTGTAACTTCAACATGTCCGTCTTTTCCGTATCCGCCGTCATATCTGTCATATACAATTATGCAGCCTGCAGGAAGTTTAGACAAATTTTCTCCTGCTATTTTAGTTTCTTCAAAATTTGGATTTGCACGGAGAATATATTTACAGTATTCTCCATTCCCGTTAATATATGCTCCGAGCCCTGTATCTCTTATTGCTTCTTTTACATATCTTGCACAAAGAGGGTAATCCCTTTGCTCCGGTAAGCCGTCAAGTACTCTTTGTGCAAGCCGCTCTCCGTTTTTCTTATTGTATTCAATCCCGTTGATTTTTATACGGGCTTCTGTCTCTTCTTTTGTTAATAAATTTACACTTTTACCTCTAATTACGAGCGAATCTGATAATTTTAGACATGCATAGTTTGCTTGATTCCATATAGAATCAGTCCTTTTTGTTTGAAAACTTTGAAAAGGGATTGCAGGCATAAAAAAGTTAGGCATGAAAAAATTCATGAACGGAAAGTTAAAATTATAGGCACTGTAAAAGTATCCGTAACTGAACAAATTATTTCCCTTTATATTTCCCCTGTTATAAATATAAAGTAATTTGTTCTAAAAAAATTGCGCATTTTTAAAGTTTTATTAATACGGCTTCAGCTTTGCCCATATCAATCATTTCAAAAGGTTTTTCGTTGTCGCATGTAGTTTCATAATCGCATTCGGCAAGCTCAAATATTTTATCAATATCTGCCTGACCGTTAAAAAGATAGAATTTATTTACATTTTTCATGTAAAGCCCGAACGTATTCGCCTTTTTCAGCTGTTTTAAAAACTCTTTTTTTATTTCATTTTTTGAAAAACCGTCGAATGTAAAGTCTTTTACCAGTTCGCAGTCTTTTTTTAATGTTTCCAGTAAAACATAAGGCTCAATCCATTTTTTTATTATTTTATTCATTTAAACCTCTGTTGTTTCCTGTGATTTAAACTGCATTTCATATAAATATTTGTATTTGCCGTTTTCAATATTCATTAATTCGTCATGAGTACCGAGTTCAGCCAGCTCACCTTCATTTATTACCGCAATTCTGTCTGCATTCTTAATTGTAGATAACCGGTGAGCGATTACAAAAACCGTTTTGTTTTGAATTAGGTTATCAAGTGCCTTCTGTACAATTGCTTCTGATTTGTTATCCAGAGCTGATGTTGCTTCATCCAGAATTACGATCGGCGCATCTTTAAGCATAGCACGTGCGATTGCCACACGCTGTCTTTGTCCGCCGGACAAAGTTGTTCCGCGTTCCCCGACAAATGTATCCAAACCGTTTTCAAGGGTATGTGCAAATTCGTCTAAATGAGCCATGGCAACAACTTTTTCGATTTGTTCTTCTGTTGCATTTTCATTACCCATTAATATATTTTCTTTAATTGTACCTGTGAATAAGAAATTATCCTGAAAAACAAAGGAAATATTATTTCTTAAAGTTTGTAAATCAAATTTTCTGATATCAATTCCGTCAAACTCTATGGAACCTGTTTTAACATCATAAAATCTCGGCAAAAGACTTACAACAGTACTTTTCCCGCCGCCTGAATTACCGACAAGCGCAATTGTTTCGCCTTTATTAATATGAAGATTAAAGTTTTTCAAAACTGGAGTACCTTCTTCATACTCAAAACAAACATTTTTGAAATCTATTGAGTTGTTTAAACCTTTTAATTCAACAGGTTGAGCAGGAGTTTTAATATGCGGCTGCAAATCAAATAATTCAAATACACGGCTCATTGCAACAAATACGTTTTGGAGGTTTGTAAGAGTATTTCCGAGAGTTTTTGTCGGCTTATAAAGCAGGAGCAGCGAAGTCACAAATGATGCAAAACTTCCCGCAGTCATTTGTCCTGAAAGTATTAAATGGTTTCCGTACGCCATAACAAGCGCAATCCCGATAGAACATACAAAATACATAATCGGCGACATCCATCCTACACGTTTTGTTAAAGACATTGCAAGGTGGAATTGTTCCAAAATCTGATTATCAAATTTTTCATTCTGGTCATTTTGAAGGTTATATGCAGTCATTATTTTGTTTCCTGCAAATGTTTCGTTAAAATTGGTTGTCATATTGCCGCCTACAACCATTGTTGCGTTAGAAACTTTTTTAATTCTTTTGCGAATAAGAGTAACGGGGGTAATTGCAATCGCCATTATTGTAACGCCGATTATTGCAAGTTTCCATGAATTGTATAATAAAACTCCGACAAGTCCTACAAGTCCGAAAAAAGTTGCAATAAATGATTTCAGCATATCAATAATGTTTCTTGAAGCTGTATCCGGATCAGATAAGAACCTTGTTAAAACAATACCGGATGAATTTACATCAAAAAATTGAGGATCCATGGATGTTAATTTCTTAAACAAATCTTTTTTTAGTGACATGGAAATTTTTTGCCCTGTCCAATCCGTAAGATAATTGCTTAAGTATTTTAACACTCCCTGAAAAAGCGCAAAAGCAACAATACCGAAAGGAATTATTGCGGCAAGAAATGCCTGAGAATGAACGGTTATTCCCAAATACGACCATGTGTGCTCAGGGTTTCCGTTAACAACAAAATCTAAATACGGTTTAAGAGAAAGTGCAACAACACCGTCAAGCAAGCCTAAAGGTATTGCTATAATCAGATTTATAACAGAACGTCCCAGAACAGGTTTAATGTAAGGAAAAATTTTTCCTAACAAATATTTATAATTAAAAGCATCTTTAGATACCGTATTTTGTAATTTATAATCCATGCATATCCCTCTCTTAAAATATATATTTATATTATCTCATAAAAAAAAATTTTGTGTTATTCTATTATTAATAAGGAATTAAAAGGAGTAGAGATGAAGATTTGCGTTATAGGAACAGGTTATGTCGGATTAGTTGCAGGAACATGTCTTGCCGATATGGGAAACGAAGTAATCTGTGTAGATAATGATCTGGAAAAATTAAAAAAACTTGAAAACGGGATTGTTCCTATTTATGAACCGGGTTTGGAAGAACTTATTAAAGCAAATGTTATGGAAGGCAGATTGAAGTTTTCGTCGGATTTGGCTGATGCGGTAAAAAAATCTCTTGTCTGCTTTATTGCGGTAGGTACTCCTCAAAGCGAGGACGGTTCTGCTGATCTTCACTATGTAGAACAGGTTGCCGAAAGTATAGGTAAAGCAATCGACAGCTATAAAGTTATAGTGGATAAGTCAACGGTGCCTGTCGGAACAGCTGACAGAGTTACGGAAATCATAAAAAAACATTATTCCGGAGAATTTGACGTTGTATCAAATCCCGAGTTTTTAAAACAAGGAGCTGCTGTTGATGATTTTTTAAAGCCTGACAGGGTGGTAATAGGCTCAAATTCTTCTAAAGCTACAGCAATTATGCAGGAAGTTTATGCTCCGTTTTTCAGGACTGCAAGCAGATTTGTAATAATGGATGTTAAATCTGCCGAAATGACTAAATATGCCGCAAATTCGTTTCTGGCAGTAAAAATTTCTTACGCAAACGAAATCGCAAATATTTGTGAAGCGGTCGGGGCTGACGCTGAAATGGTTCGTATCGGTATGTGTTCCGATAAACGTATAGGCTCTCAATTTTTATTTCCCGGGCTGGGGTATGGCGGAAGCTGTTTCCCGAAAGATGTAAAGGCGCTTTTGAAAACCGCAAAAGATAATAATTGTTCTCATCGTTTAATTGAAGCTGCCGATGAAGTCAATAAAGAACAAAGAGTTATTTTTATAAATAAAATTCTCCGCAGGTTTGGTGCTGATTTGAGCGGAAAAACATTTGCGGTTTGGGGGTTGACATTTAAGCCAAAAACCAATGATATGAGAATGTCGCCTTCTATTACGATAATTAATGCTCTGCTTGAACTCGGTGCCAAAGTAAAAGCTTTTGACCCTAAAGGTTTTGAACAGGCAAAAAATATTTGGGGTGACAGGATTATTTATGCAAAGAATTCTTATGATGCTCTGGGAAATGCGGATTGCCTGCTTCTTTTAACGGAATGGAACGAGTTTAGACGCCCTGATTTTGACAAAGTTAAAGATTTGATGAAATCTCCTGTTATTTTTGACGGAAGAAATCAATATGATGGGGAACGTCTTATTCAAAGAGGCTTTGAATATACCTGTGTCGGAAAAAGAACGGCGAAAGCTTTAAATGTCAGATAATTTGTCAAAGGCGTTCAGTTTATTTATTTCGATATTATGACCGCCTTTTTCTAAAATTATAAATTCTTTTAAGTTAACAGCTTTCTTAGCCAGTTCTTCCGTCGATTTTTGCGGTACTATCTTATCGTTTGATGAGTGTATTAAATATATAGGAGCATCTATATTTTTCATTTTTCTGTGTGTCTTAAAAATATTGTCAAGATGCTTGAGTATAGACGGAAATTTTTTAATTACATATTTTATTATTTTAGGTAATCTTATTGTTGCTCCTTTACTCAAGAGTTCAGCTTCGTTTTTCATAGAGTTAAACGGAGAAATTAGAACTAAAAATCTTAATTTTTTATTTTTTGAAGCGGTTTCAATAGCAGGAAAACTTCCCATACTGAAACCTACAACGCCTATATTTTCATTTGGAATACCGTTATTATTTAAATATTCTATAGCAGCCTTAGCGTTTTCATTAATTGTTTTTTCTGATATTTTCCCTGAGTTTTTCCCGAAAGAACCGTATTCAGGTGCTAAGACAGCATATCCTTTATCAAGAATTTTTTTGTACATTTCCTGATTTGAAGAAACATTTTGACCTAATCCGTGATAAAAAATAATATATTTTTTTGACTTGTCAGGATTTATATCCCATAGTTCCATGCTGTTTTTGCCATTTAAAAGGTTTAAAACTTTTAAATGCGGTTTAATTGTTTCATCTATCGGAAACCACCGGTTTTTGGATATGTAAGTATATCTGTCAAAAACTTTCTCCATGTAAAAATTAAAAGGAGAAAACTTGTTAAAAGTAGTGTTTAATCCCTTAAAATTTATATTTTTATTATTATTGTAATTCAGATTATAAATGGGATGTATCATTATTTTATCTTCTTAACTCTGGAAATATAAAAAAGACACTTTTAAAAAGTGCCTTTAAAATTTGGGCATGAAGAGACTCGAACTCCCACGCGTTAGCACTAGTTCCTAAGACTAGCGTGTCTACCATTCCACCACATGCCCATATTAAATTGTCAGTCAGTCCTCTCGGCCTGAGGCGTGTCTACCACCTCTCACAAAACCTGTTTTGTATCTTGGTTGCTCGCATTTAACAGGTCTTCCGGCAAGGCTCAACGCCTTGACCGTTCGCCTTCAGCTCGCAATCCGCTCGGCAGAGTACCACATGCCCGTATTAAATTTTCAATCTCTCGGCTTTTCAGCACGTAAAAATAATTTACCCTGAACATTGCTCGATGTCAAGTGACTTCTTTTATACAATTGTATCAATTTTAAAAAGCGTACCTTTTTCAGCCATATCAAGCATTAAATCGAATGAAATTTTCATATTGTCATGCAGTGTGTGTGCACCGATTTGTTTTGTGAATTCTAAAAGTTTATTTGTTTTTTCTCTGTATTCTGCAATTTGAGCTGTTGTCTTTGGTTTCATTTCCCCGATTTGTTTTGACAGTTCAATAAATTCAGGATTTTTTTCTAAAGCTCTTTGAAATAAGAATGTTTCTTTTTCTAAATCTTTTTTAGCTTTATCATTATTAAACATTGCGTCAGCTTTATCCATAAAGTTGTTAAAAGCTTTATTTTTAGTCCTTTTTACATCTTTAAACGGAGCTTCTTTTCCTTCCCCTATATTAATAATTTTTTTCTCTAAGTTTTGTTTTACTGCAGGGTGTGATATTTTAACCATTATTATAAATCCTTTCTGTTTATAAAAAAAATGGAAAAAATTTTTTTTGCTATTTTATTTTTTCCGGATGTGCAGAATTGGAAAGGATTATTTCGTAATATTCGTTTTTATCAATGTTTACACCCATATTTTTCGGGTCTGCAAATTTTTTCTTTTTGTTCTTATTTAATAATTTTTTGTAATCGCCTGCCATAATTCAATTATATTACAAAATTTTAAAAACCGCTTGAAATTTTTACACCTTTGTTTTACGATACTTTTACGTGCGTCGGTGTATTTGTGGAACATCGATTAAAGGAATTTGATAAGTACGAAATATAAAGTTATAAAGGAATTGTGAAATGAACCCTATTATTGATGAATTGGAAAAATCTTATTTAAGAGAAAATCTTCCCGAAACTAATCCTGGCGATACTGTTAAAGTTTTCGTTAGAATTGTTGAAGGAAACAAAGAAAGAATTCAGGCTTTCGAAGGAACTGTTATTAAAAAACACGGTTCAGGCATTAATAAAACTATTACAGTTAGAAAAGTATTCCAGGGCGTTGGTGTTGAACGTGTATTCTTGCTAAACTCTCCGAGAATTGATAAAATTACAGTTCTTAGAAAAGGTGATGTAAGACGTTCTAAACTTTACTACTTAAGAGAACGTTCAGGTAAAGCAACTCGTATCAAGGAAAAAATTGAAAAAAGATAAGCTTCATATACACTGGTATCCGGGACATATTGCGAAAGCTGAAAAGAAACTTAAAGAACAGCTCTCTTTAGTGGATGCCGTAATTGAAGTTATTGATGCGAGACTGCCTTATTCAAGCAGTTATGATAATATTACGGGGCTTTTAGGTGAAAAGCCCCGTTTAATTTTGCTTAATAAAGCTGATTTAACCGACCCTGTCGAACTCAAAAAATTTATAAAAATATTAGAGGAGAAATCAGGCTTTCCTGTATTAAAATCAGATGCTAAAAATTCCAAAGATTTAAATTTTATTGTTAAAAAAGCTGTGGAACTTTCGGAGCCGAGAATTCAGGCATTGATGAAAAAAGGACTTCTTCGCAGACCTGCACGGGTTATGGTTGTCGGCATGCCTAATGTAGGCAAATCAAGTATTATAAATAAATTAACAAGATCATCAAAAACCAAAACAGGAGCAAAAGCCGGTGTGACAAGGCAGCAGCAATGGGTAAGAATTAATCCTCAGCTGGATTTGCTTGATACTCCCGGGATTATTCCGATGAAGCAGGAAGATCAGATAAGGGCCAAAAAACTTGCCTTTGTTAATGCTGTTTCTGAAAACGCTTATTCTAACGAAATTGTTGCAAAAGAACTCTTAGTATTGCTTGATGAAAAATATTCCGAAAGAACAAAAGAATTTTATAAAGTCGGCACACTTTCACTTGAAGAAATTGCTAAATCCAGAAACTGGATTATTTCAGGCGGAGCCCCCGATATTGAACGAACTGCCGTGTACGTTTTAAGAGATTTCAGAGAGGGTAAGATAGGCAAATTCATTCTTGATGATTTAGAAGGATAGGTATGGTGCAAAAATTAAAAACAACTTTAACAGCTGATTCACGTATTATACAGCTTTTTACTTTTGATTTAAATCAAAAGAGAGTTGTAATAGGTACTGATGAAGCCGGCCGCGGATGCGGTGCAGGCGGTGTCTTTGCCAGTGCCGTATGTTTTAATAAGCGTTCGCAGGAATTAGTTGAACAACTTGAAGATTTGAATGACAGCAAAAAGTTATCACCCAAAAAACGTGAAGCTTTATATGACATTATAAAAGAAAATACCGTTAATTCTACCGTTTGTATTGAGGTAGATGAGATTGAAAGGATAAATATTCTCAATGCTTCTTTAAAGGCTATGCGTATGGCATGCGAAAATGTAATTAACCAGCTTTACCCGATTCCTGAAGAAAAGGACAAGTTAATTGCACGTAACATGCTTAGCAGAAGTGAAATAATGATATTAATTGACGGTAACAAGAGGATATGGGATTTTGATTATTCTCAGAGGTATGTTGTAAAAGGTGATGCTAGATCGGCATCTATTGCGGCGGCAAGTATTCTTGCTAAGGTAAGCCGCGACAGATATATGCTGCGGCTTGATAAGGAATTCCCGCAATATAACTGGAAAGATAACGCGGGATATCTTACAAAAGAGCACATGGCTCTGATAGATAAATACGGCATGTGTAAATATCACAGACCGTCTTATCTTCAGAAGCATTTTGCCAAACAGGAGCAACTGTCATTATTTTAGTTATAACCTATGAGGATAATCTTTTTTGAACTCAAAATCATCATATTGTAAAAGAGCTGAGCAATCGTAAGGATCAGTTTTACAGGCTTGTAAAGCCTTTTCTCTTGTATTATAGAGGGGCAGATAAGCTGCCGCAAATGATTTATTTTTTGATATTTCAGATTCTTTGTTTAATGAATATGATTTTCCTGTCGCTATAAAAAATACAAATATATCTCTTCCAAATTCGTTTGGAAGTCTGTCTCCGTTAATATCAAAACGCAAATCTACACAATTACCCAAATGCATTTCTGCAGTTGAACCGTCCGCAAAATATATTTTTGTACCTTTGCTCTTGGTGTTATCTTCAGCATTATATATGCCTTTTTCAACTTTCAGACATTTAATGTAAGGGGCAAGATACTTGTTCCAATATGCATAATTTTCATCATTTCCTGTCTGTGGATCCATATTCCCGTCCTCATCCTGATAATTCCTTATATCAATCCACTCATAAGCCGGTGTTCCCTGATCATTTTCGGCAAGAATTAAAGCCTGCTGCATCATGCTGCTGAATTTTTTGAGACGTGCTGAAGCTTCCTTCTTTTTATGGTTTGCAATCAGAGCCGGCATTGTAAGAGCGGCAACAATGCCGATAATACCTAAAGTGACAAGAACTTCTGCCAATGTAAAAGCCTTTAAACAGCGCTTAAAATAAAAAAAGTTAAAATTTTTAGAAAAATTGTAAAAGCGCCCCTTAAACAGTCTATCCGGTGTATCTACGCACGTAGTGCCGGGGGGGGGGCAATCCTTAACGCTTTAATATTCATAATTTCTGCCTCCTATTATCCTAACTCTTTTATTATTTACGATTATTTATCTATTGTCAAGCTTAGATGTCAAACAGCCTGTGCAGGCGTGTTCTGATATCATCTTCATCCAAATCCTGAGTTATTTTATTTAAGTCAATTGACATCTGATAGTAATTTGCTGCATCATTTATAAATCCCATTGCCTGTGATGCTCTTGCGGCATTAAAATATGCAAGAGTATAGCTCGGATTTAGTTCTATTGCCGTTTCAAAATATTCAAGTGCTTCTTCCGCGTCTCCAAGACCGTCTAAATAAAGAATTCCTAAATTATTTTGTGCATATTCATTATCAGGGTTTAAGTCTATAGCTTTGTGGAAAGATACAAGTGCTTCTTCAAGGTAATCTTTTTCCCACAGTGCAATGCCCGCTTTTGCATACGCTCTGTAATCGTCGGGATTAAGCGTTATAGCGTCGCAATAAGCGCGTATTGCATTATCCAAATCGTATGCTGCCATGTGAACATCTCCTAATGACAGGTATAAATTATAATTATTCGGATCTAAAATCATTCCAGCCTGATAAGTTGATACGGCTGCTTCTATATTTCCTTTTACTTCTGCATATATGGAGCCAAGTGCTTCACAAACAATTGATGTCCATTCGTTATCAGGATTGATTGTAATTGCCTTTTGATAATGTTCGATTGCATCGTCATATAATTCCGCTTTAGAATATGCATAAGCAAGTGAATTATTGTAAAAAGGATTTTCAGGATCTCTTTCTAATGCGAGTTTAAATGCGCTTATTGAATTTATTTTATCTTCTTTTTTCATATAAAGATGACCCAGTTCATAATAAATCTGCGGGGTATCAATATCAAATTCCAGAAGTTTTTCATAACAATCTATTGTTTCATCCGTGTTTTCAGGGAAATAAGTCTGCAAAACGGTTGCAAGTTTAATCAGAACTTCTCTGTTTAAAGGATTAGCTTCTAAAACTTTTCTATAACAGTCTACGGTCAAATCAGTTTCTTTATTTTTAAGAGCCAAATCTCCCATTTTATTATAGAAAATTTCGCTGTGATTTGTTGCTGTGATTGCCTGTCTGTAGATGCTTTCAGCGGTTGGATACAGTTTGAATTTTTCCAAGAATTTTCCTACAGTATTGTAAGTGAATACCGAAAAGTCATCGGACATGTTTTTGTAAAACATTTTCATAGATGGTCTGTCCCATGCAAGCATAAGACTTCCCGACAAGAAATAGTAAATAAAGCTTAAATAATCTTTTACATTCCCGTTTTGAGAATTAATCTTTTGTAAAATAGATTGTGAAAGAATTAATCTCGGACGTGCAGATTTCAGCTTTCCCATTTTAATGGCAGACTTAAATTCTTGTTCGGCGGATTTGAAATCCTGTGCCATTTTCATGAAAAAACCTGTATAAAGGTGAGCATTGATGTTTTGCGGAGCAAGCGAAACCGCTGTTTTGCACTGTTCAATTGCCGTATCAATACTTATTTGTCCCTGTTCCCACATTAAAGTCGCAAGCCTGTAATAAGCTTCTGGCATAGAAGGGTCATATTTGACGGCATCAATATAATACTCGATAGCTTCCTGCAAATCACTGTTTTGCTGGCGGATAAGATATCTTTCATGTGCTATTCGGGCTTTCTCAAGAGATTCTTTTGCTTTGTCTGTATTTGCCGCCTGTATCGGCTGTAGTAAAATCTGTTCTGACATCAATGAGCTCCAATAAGATGTATATTCTTTTTGTATATTCTTATGTCGATATAAATAATATTAATCTTTATTAATTTAAATTAATATCATCCACATGGTGTAGATAACCGGTTAATCTATTTTAATTTTTAATCTTAAATTGTTTTATTTGTACTATAATATGTGGTATAGCCGATTAGGAATATGAAAAATGGATTATCTTAATAATAAATACGATGTAATAGTTGTAGGTGCAGGGCATGCAGGATGTGAAGCCGCAATTGCGTGTGCAAAACTCGGTGCTAAAGTTCTTCTTGCAACACTGAATGTTGATCATATTGCTTTAATGCCGTGTAATCCTGCAATAGGCGGACCTGCAAAATCTACTCTGGTAAGAGAAATTGATGCTCTGGGCGGAGTTATGGGTGAGGTCGCTGATGCTACTTATATTCAAATGAAGATGTTAAATTCTTCTAAGGGACCTGCGGTAAGGGCTTTACGCGCACAATCCGATAAAAAACAATATATGGATTACATGCGCAATATTATTGAGAACAACGAAAATATTTATCTCCGTCAGGCTTGTATTACTGATCTTCTGGTTAAAGACGGTCAAGTCACAGGTGCTGTTGATGAATTTGGTATAGAATATTGCGCTCGTGCAGTTATTCTTACAACCGGAACTTCTCTTAACGGGAAAATTTTTGTCGGTCTGCGTTCTTACAGTGCAGGAAGATTAGGAGAAAAAGCTGCTTACGGTTTATCGGAATCTCTTATAAAACATGGAATTACAATTAAAAAATTAAAGACAGGAACCCCGCCAAGAGTTGATAAACGTTCAATTGATTACTCAAAAATGACAATTCAACCGGGTGATAAAACACTTCATTTTTATTCATTTAAGCCTGATAGACCTGTCAGACCTCAATATCCTTGTTATCTTACAAGGACAAATGAAGAAACACATGCAATTATTAAAGCTAATCTTGATAAATCTCCAATGTTTCAAGGACTAATACAAGGGGTTGGACCGCGTTACTGCCCTTCTATTGAAGATAAAGTCGTAAGGTTTAGCGAAAATCCTTCTCATCATATTTTTATTGAACCTGAAGGGTTAGGAACCTATGAAGTTTATATTCAGGGCTTTTCAAGCAGTCTTCCCGCGGATGTTCAGGTTAAAATGCTCAGAACTCTTCCCGGGTTGGAAAAAGCGCATGTTATTAAACCTGCATATGCAGTTGAATACGATTATGTTCCGGCTGTTCAGACAACTCATTCTTTAATGTCTAAAAATATTAAAGGTTTGTTTTTCGGCGGACAGATTAACGGAACAAGCGGATACGAAGAAGCTGCCGCTCAAGGGTTGATTGCAGGTATAAATGCATTTAATTATTTAAACAATTCTGAAATGCTTGAACTTTCAAGAAGTTCATCATACATCGGAACATTAATTGATGATTTGGTTACAAAAGATATTCAAGATCCTTACAGAATGCTTACTTCCCGTTCCGAATACAGACTTTTGCTTCGTCAGGATAATGCGGATGCAAGACTTACACCAATCGGCAAGAAGTTTGGTCTGGTGGATAATGCTCAATTTAAAGTATTTACAGACAAGCAGGAAGCGATTGAAAAGGAATTATTAAGAATTAAAGATGCTAAAATTTCGGCAACTGAAGAGATTAATTCTCTGCTTTCAAAATACGGAGAGCACATGGAACGCGGTATGAAAATAGCCGAACTTCTGAAACGTCCGAATATTGATTACAATGTTATTAAAGAAATAGATACTGAAACTAATGCTTTGGATATACCGTTTGATGTGTCAGAGCAGGTTGAAATTCTTGTAAAATATGACGGTTATCTGAAACGTCAGGAATTCCAAGTTGAGCAGGCTTCAAAACTTGATAAATTTAAAATTCCGGATGATATTGATTATTCTTCGATTGATCATATTTCATCAGAAACAAAAGATAAGCTTGCAAAAATTCGCCCGAAAACTCTTGCTCAGGCATCACGCATCGGTGGTGTTAAACCCGCTGATATTTCTATTTTAATGGTAATGTTGGAACGCCGTCAATTTTCACGGATTTAATCAAGCCATATAATTTATACCTGAATTTTTCTTTTCGTAAGAAATTCTGTTATTTTTCAATACTGCTTCAAATGCTCTGTCTTTGTAATCTTTTACATTAATATCAACTTTTCCGTACACACCTGTGTTTCGAATTCTGTTAAAAGCCATATTGGCATTGTTTATCCAAAAGTTATTCATCATAGCACCCAGCGTAAAAATCTGTGATTTAGATGTGGCTGTGCCTGTATCTACAGTATATGTACTTTTAAATGACTGGGAATATATATTGTTATTTATTTGCATAATTTAATGAAAACACATAAAAGAAATTTTTGCTATATAAATGTAAAAAAACATGGTTTGATTATTTTCGGCAACTTAGAGGCTAACTTTTTCTCAATATTGTTGTTAATATGCAATGAATTATAAAAGTCATAATTAATTACAGCTTTTTTATACATAATATGCGTAAAGTAATTATGTGTAAAAAAGAAAGGAGATATTTTATGTCAAGATCAATTGTTGATTACACTTTGAGAATTAAAACTGCGAATGTATTTGGAGCCGGTACAGATAATGATGTTTTTATCACTGTATATGGTCTGTATGAAAATGAAGAGGTTGACACAGGAGAAATCAATCTTTCTAAAAGAGTGAATGGTAATGCATTTGAAAGAAATGATGAACACGATTTGCATTTTCAATGGGAAGATATTGGGCGTCCAACACATATTAAACTGCGCCTTGCAAATCAACTTTTAGATGATTGGCATTTTGCTTGGTGTAGAATTAAAAGAAATGGTCGTGAGGATCAATCCGAAAAAGATATGGATATTAATAAAGAGGTCTTTTTTGATGGTAATAATGATACGAAATTTAAAAGAAAAGATTCTCGTATTTTTTACTCTGATCTGGAACCTTTGAAAGAAGAAACCATCGGCAATAAAATAGTTCCTCAGTATGGTGGAACAGAATATTTCTCATTAGCTCCAAATGGAGAAATGACTATAACAATGAATTTTTCCAAAGAAGAATCTAATTCAGTAGAAAGCAGTGTAATAAAAGAAGAAGGGACCGGACATACTATTAATATAGGCGGTGAGGCTGGTTATTCAGCCGGTGATGCTGGTGGTGTTGAAGGTAAAGGAAGTTTCAGTTATGGCTTTTCAAAAAGTAGTTTAAAGAAAACATCTGAAAGTTCTTCAAGCAAATTAGTCGAATTGTATGCAAAGGAAACTTCTATTAAAATCGTTAATGACGGTTCTAACGTAATAGAATATACTCCAAATTCAGGTCAAACATCTAAAAATATACAGAACGGAAAGACAACTCTAGAATATGCAATTGTTTATGAAAATTCTATTTTAGAATTAGTACGTATACGTCATGGGGCTACAGTTTATTCGCAAAGAACGGATTATATTAATTTAGGGCGTAGAGTTCGTGCAATATTACCTGTTGCCATTAAAGACGGTAAAAGAATTTATATTGATTCTGCCGGACGAGAATGCAGCGAAGCAAATAAATGGATGATGTATTAATTAAAATAATATTTGCAGTAAAAAGGAGTTTTATTTAACAAAACTCCTTTTTATTTTTTATATGTCTGCTCAAATACACTCAAATAAATAAAAAATAAAAATTCCCGGAGATGGATTCGAACCACCGTTGGAAGAGCCAGAATCTTCAGTCCTGCCACTAGACGATCCGGGAATAATCCTTTATAGAAAAAACTCCGCTGTCTGTTCAACATTGGAACTTTTTATAAATAAATTTTACAATGAAATAACCAATATTGTCAACTTATCTGTTTTTACTCAAATAGAAAGTTTTAGTAAAATATCATAAAGTTTAATGAGAGATAATCAGCATAAAAACAGTTAAACTTTAATTATCCATTTAATATTTTATTAATAT
>ERZ773114.387-NODE-387-length-55320-cov-8.356718_pt1 | contig 55320 bp, 76 predicted proteins | sample MGYA00580564_ERZ773114 | MGnify/ENA primary metagenome ERZ773114 (study PRJEB29015, sample SAMEA2737836) | human gut metagenome | biome: human gut; feature: human-associated habitat; material: faeces | place: China | collected 2012 ... | reverse complement strand
TATTGTGTGGCATGAACTTCATAAATCCGATTCATTTCCTGCTTGTTTTTGGGATCAGCCATCAACACGTTCTGTCCTATAACCCGAAACTGTTTTCTTGACATCCTTGCAGGGGAACAGTTTTTTGTTAAAATTAAAGAATAAATTTAAAAATAAGTTTGTGCGTGTATGTTTGATACGCAAGGAGACGCTATGAAATCCTTTGCAGTTTTTTTAGTGGTAATTGCCGGAACCATGTGGGCGGGAAGCGGGCTTGCGGCCCAGCATTTTCTTGCACATAATGATCATACCGCTATGGACCTGACTGTTTTCCGTATGATTTCTACGGCACTTATTATTTTCGTGATTGCTTTTATGCGGGGAACCTTGGGGCGGTCTATGCGGATACTTAAGGAATATCCTACATTATGGATCAAACTTATTTTTTACGGTCTGGGGCTCATGCTTATGCAGCATACTTATTTTGCGGGAATTGGTGCGGGAAACGCGGCTGTGGCTACGGTGATTCAGTATATATGCCCCGCACTTGTTATCTGCTGGGTGGCTCTGCGAAGAAAAAAGGTACCGGGGATGGGTGACATGTTTGCTGTAGTGCTGGCGGTAGGAGGTGTATTTCTTCTGGCGACAGGGGGAGATCCCCGGACATTGTCTGTTCCTGCGGAATGTATCTATTACAGTGTTTTGTCCGCCGTATTTTATGCTTTTTGTTCCATTTATCCAAAACAATTGATGATGACACTGGATAATTCATTTCTTCTTATGTTCGGCATGCTTTTCGGCGGTATAATGGGGTATATGGCTGATCCTGTTACTGATTTAGGCACGTTTTTTCATGATGATGTACTTTTTGATATATTCATGATTATTATTTGCGGTACGGTTATCGCTTTCATTTGCTATAATGCCGGACTTGCCTGGTTGACTGAAGAGCAGACATCAGTGACCGCGACCGTGGAACCGGCCGTTTCTGTCATCGCATCCTATTTCCTTTTTGGAACGACGTTCGGTTTGTTTGAAGGAACAGGGATCATTATGGTTTTACTTGCTATTCTTATGCCGGTCATGAGAAAATGGCATGGAAATTAGTTTTCCCCGCTTTGAGGTTCTGCTATAATGTGTACTGAATGAAATACGAATAATTGTCGATAAATAACCATGCAGGAGAGACTATGGATACGAACCATATCAGGAATTTTTCTATTATTGCCCACATTGATCACGGCAAGTCTACACTGGCGGACCGTCTTATTGAGATGACGGGAACCGTGCAGAAGCGCGATATGGAAGCGCAGATACTGGATACAATGGAACTGGAACGGGAAAGAGGTATCACGATTAAAGAGCAGTCTGCCCGTTTAATGTACAAATATAAAAATGGAGAAATGTATGAGCTGAATCTCATTGATACTCCGGGGCATGTAGACTTCAACTATGAAGTGTCTCGAAGCCTTTCTGCCTGTGAGGGAGCCATTCTTATCATTGATGCGACACAGGGCGTACAGGCGCAGACTTTGGCCAATGTATATCTGGCGCTTGATAATAATTTGGAAATTATCCCGGTTGTTAATAAAATTGATTTACCCAGCGCCGATGTGGAACGGGTAAAGAAAGAAGTGGAAAATGTTATCGGGCTGGATATGTCAGAAGCGGTTCCGGTAAGTGCTAAAACCGGTCTTAATGTAGAGAATGTGCTGGAGCGGATTGTGGAATTAGTTCCGCCGCCGGAAGATCGTTCCGATAAACCGCTCCGCTGTCTGATTTTTGATTCCATCTTTGATCCTTACAAAGGTGCTATTGCTTATGTCCGTATTATGGATGGGGAAATCCGGCCAGGTATGGAAATAAAGATGATGTCTTCAGGGAAAGTGTATACAGTTACAGAAGTAGGATACTTTACGCCTCTTCCCAAAGTTACTACTGTTTTGACTTGTGGATCTGTGGGATATGTAGCGGCGAGCATAAAAAATGTAGGAGACTGTGCAGTAGGTGACACGATTACATCTGCTGAAAATGGTGCCAAAGAACCTCTTCCCGGATACCGTAAGGCGCTGCCTATGGTTTTCTGCGGCCTCTATCCTATTGAAAGTAAAGATTATGATCAGCTGAAGATGGCATTGGAAAAGTTGCAGCTCAATGATGCAGCGCTTGAATATGTGCCGGAGACGTCACAGGCACTTGGTTTCGGATTTCGTTGCGGTTTCCTCGGGCTGCTCCATATGGATGTTATCCAGGAACGTCTGGAACGGGAATATAATTTGAAATTGATTACAACGGCACCGTCGGTTATCTATCATGTATTCAAGACAGACGGGGAGATGATAGCCGTGGATAATCCGGCGGAATTGCCGCCTATGACAAAAATTGAGCATATAGAAGAACCGATTGCCAAAGTAGAAATACTTGTGCCTTCTGACATGGTGGGTAATGTAATGGAATTGGTGCAAAATCGTCGTGGTGAATTTCAGACGATGACTTATCTGGATGAAACACGTGTGGATTTATCTTATAAAATTCCATTGGCGGAAATTATTTTTGATTTCTTTGATAAGTTGAAGTCGGCAACGAAGGGGTACGCTTCTTTGGACTACCAGATTTCCGGTTACCAAAAAACAGATGCCGTTAAACTGGACATTCTACTGAACGGGGATCTTATTGACGCGTTGTCTATTATTGTCCACAAAAGCAATGCGGCATCCCGTGGCAGAGTATTGGCGCTCCGATTGAAAGACATTATTCCGCGCCAGCAGTTTGAGGTGCCGATCCAGGCAGCAGTAGGAAGTAAGATTATTGCGAGAGAAACGATTAAAGCTTATAAGAAAGATGTCCTCGCCAAATGCTATGGCGGTGACGTAAGCCGGAAGAAAAAGCTTCTGGAAAAACAAAAGGAGGGGAAAAAGCGTATGAAACAGGTGGGAAGCGTAGAAATTCCCCAGGAAGCCTTCATGGCGGTATTAAAAGATGACTGATTCCAAAACGCTTGGCCTTTACTTACATATTCCATTCTGCCGAAGCCGCTGTTATTATTGCGGCTTTTATTCTGTAGGCAGCAAATTGACGGACAGTTTCTTTGATGCGCTGGTGCAGGAAATGGAAAATAAAAGCAAACTTTTTGAGGATAAACTTTGTGATACGGTTTATTTAGGCGGAGGAACACCCTCCGTGTTGTCCGGAAATCAATTAAAAAGCATTATAGAAGCATTGCACCGGTATTTTCATATCTATAAGAATGCGGAAATTACGATGGAAATGAATCCTTGTGATATGACAGAAGCATATTTAAAAAATGCTTTGGAACAGGGTGTCAATCGTATTTCTGTGGGGGTACAGACTAATCGTGATGAACTTCTTGTAAAAATTGGGCGCCGCCATACGGCTGCTGAAGCGGAGAAAGCTGTCAATCGGGCATTCAAACTCGGTTTTAGAAATATCAGCATTGATTTAATGTGCGAACTTCCCGGGCAGACAGTGGATGATTTTGAAAAGACATTAAAGTACGCTGTTCACTTGCCGGTTACTCATATGTCGGTATATAGTTTGATTTTGGAGGAAGGAACGAGATTTTCCCAAATGGCGTCGCGCGGTATTCTGGCGCGTCCGTCAGAAAATGACAGTTGGGCAATGTATCAGGCGATGTGTCGGATACTTCCTCATTACGGATTTGAGCGGTATGAAATTTCCAGTTTTGCGCGGACAGGGTTTCAATCTGCCCATAACAGGAAGTATTGGAAATTAGAAGACTATTTAGGGTTGGGGCCCTCTGCCTGTTCCCGCATTGGGCATGAACGATGGGAAAATATTTCTAACTTAAGGCTGTATGAAGCGTGGTTGGCGGCAGACGAGCCTGTGGAAGAAAAAATTTCTCTTTCCCCAAAAGAAGAAATGGAAGAATTTGCATTTCTTGGACTTCGTATGAAAGAAGGCATCAATGGCAGAGAATTTTATCAGCGGTATGAGAAAGAAATAATGGAAGTTTATGGCAGTGTGGTGAAAAAGCTGGTAAAAGAAAAGATGATTTTCCTGAATAATGGGAACATTCAAATGACCTATAAAGGGGCGGCACTTGGAAATTATGTGTTTGAACAATTTCTTTTGGATTGAATCTGTTGGCAGGGAAATATCCCTATCAGTTTTATTTTGTAAATGTTTTTACTTTTTACAGTTGTTGCATTAAAATAAAAAGAACTTACTAAAAAGGAGGGAGCCACATGCCGGTATCATACATGGAAATTGATTTAAGAGTGTTTCGTCACAATCTGCGGGTTATCCGCAGCCATTTAAAAAACGTACCGGCGCTTGCTGTGATCAAAGCAAATGCTTATGGACATGGGGCGGTAGAGTGCCTGCGTGTAGCTTTAGAAGAAGGCTGCGTCGGTGCTGCGGTAGCCCGAGTGGAAGAAGGCCGTGTCGTTAGGGCATCCGGTTTTGATTGTCCGGTTTATGTCCTTGGACTGCCGCTTCCGGAAGAAATGTCCGTGGGTGTTAATGAAGAACTTATTCTTCCTGTTGATGATACGACTAATTTGGAGGCGTTGGAGACAGCCGCGTCCACTTTAAAAAAAATGGTGGAAGTGATGCTTCCTATTGATACGGGAATGAATCGAATCGGTACACATGCAAAAGATTTACCTGCCTTTCTGGAAAAATTAAAAAAATATCCCCACCTGCATATTCATGGGTTGTTTACCCACTTGGCAACAGCTGATGCAAAAAATAAGAGTAAAGCATATAAACAACTGGCAGAATTTGAAGAGGCCCTTTCCGCTATGCCGTCATTGGAGAATTTGGTTATTTCCGCAGCAAGCAGCGCAGGGGTCGTGGATATTCCTGAAAGCTGGTACAATCTGGTGCGCCCGGGGATTATCCAGTACGGGCCTTCTCCCTCAAATACGATGCTGAATTATCTGGATTTAAAGTATATGATGACTGTAGTAAGCCATATTACCCATGTGCAGGTGGTGCATAAGGGAGAAACCGTAGGGTATGGTGCTACATATACAGCAGGAAAGGATATGAGAATCGCTACGATTCCTATCGGATATGCAGACGGATATCCCCGTGCACTTTCTAATAAAGGAGCAGTTCTTATTGGAGAGAAACGCTGTCCTATCGTGGGGCGTATCTGTATGGATCAGCTTATGGCGGCTGTTGATGATACCGTAATGCCTGGTGATGAAGTCGTTCTTATCGGAAAACAGGGGGAGGAAGAAATTAAAGTGGATGAGCTGGCAGAACTGGCCGGTACAATTCATTATGAAATTCTTTGTGGGCTAAGACGGATTCCACGGATATTTATTGATGAAAAATGATTATAAATACTGATTGATGAAATAAAAAAGAAGGCGCATTATTAATTTACGACCTTCTTTATGTGCTATATGCCGACATTTAGCGTTTTGTACAACTTTATGATTATAACGAGAATGTTTTAAAATAAATGGAGCGCCTAGAGGGATTCGAACCCTCGCACCTGGTTCCGGAGTTCTGTTTTATATGGGAAGAATTATTTTTAAAAAGCGTGATTTAATCGATAAAATCAATATGTCTGACGGATTTATTTGTGAGGCTAAAAAGGGCTAAAAATGGCAAAGTGGAGCAAAATATGGGTGAGATTGCTCCACAAACTGCTCCACTTTTTAACAATAAATCTGATTAATTTTTTCTATAATACGTTCATCATAACTTGGGATAGCATGGCCATATAAATCTAAGGTGTGGCTTACTCTCGAATGACCTAACCGGCGGGACACTTCTATAATCGGAATACCGGCGGCTAATAATAGGGTGGCGTGGGTATGCCGCAAGCAATGGAAATTTCTATGAGGCAGTTCGCATTGTGTAATTACTTTTTTCCAGGCACGTTCTAAAGCCTCAGGGCGGACAGGATTATTATTTGTGTTTCTGAAAACAAGCGTCTCTTGCTTGATATCTATTGTCTTTTCGTTATTTCTCAATTCCTGCAGTGCGGCGGTGACCGTAGCGGGGATTGAGATTTTTCTTTTTCCTGATTTTGTTTTCGGAGGATGAAATGTAATTTCACTGCCTACACGCTGTAATTGCTGACGGATGGTAACGGTGCCATTCTTCAAATTTACGTCTTTCCAACGCAAGCCCAACACTTCACCCCTACGCATGCCGGTATGAGCCGCCAAAAGGAAAATAGGATAGAAAGCGGGGATTTTATCCTTTGTGTAAGAAAGGATTTTATTAATTTCATTTTTATTAAATATGCCGGGTTCATCCCGGACAATCTTTTTTGCTTTTGAAAGCCGGACGATATTCTTCTGAATGATATTTAAATCAACAGCTTGTTGAAAAGCGGCGTGTAAAAGCACATGGACTTTACGAGAACAGTCCGGGGTTAAACTGTTTAATAATTCTTGTACTTGAGATACGCTGCAAGACTGAAGGGGAATGCGAGAAATAGGCTCAATCTTTGCGGCAAGATAGAGATATCTTTCATATGTACTGGCTCTGACAGTATCCTTTTTATAAGTAGAGAGGAAATATAAAAGCCACTGTCCGACAAGCATATCTGACGGCTCAACAAAATTACCGTCACGCTCTGCTATTTTCTGCCGTGACATCCAGTCCATGGCATCGTCTTTCTTCTTAAAACGTTTAGAATATCTTTTTCCGCTGATCATAACAAAAGCACGATAGCTGTCATGAATCTTATCGTAAATCAAGGATCCTCTTTTATACTGTTTCACGCAACCACATCCTCTTTCCGTTGTTACCAGTGGTATTATGGTTCGGTTTTAAAATTTTAAACCTTTTAATTTAATATCTGCTATCGATTTGTCATACACGATGAACATAGACCGCGAAACATCTTCCAATTTTCCATTGTTTACATCTTCTGAAATTTTATATTTATATTCTCCGGAGTGGACATCTATAATTGTTAATACGGTTTGTCCTTTAAATTTCATTGTTGTATGAAATAATCCGGGGGCATTTATTTTATCAATATAAAATTGGCTATATACGATGTAGTCGGCATCCAGGAGTTTTCCGATATTAATTAAATCTGTCGTACTGAAGGAAGTACCGATCTTGTTATCTAAAATATAATCATTTGCGACCTGAGCTGTTTTTTCTTCCGGTATCATGGATCCTTGCATAGCATTCACAATCAACGGCTGCCTTGATTTTAGTTCATTCAACTCATTTTTATCTTTTGTAGATTGTCTTGCGCCGGACATTAAAACCGCGACATTGGGATCCGATGCATAAGCGATATTAAATGTAAATAAAGACATGATAGTAATTAATAGTGCAATCAACAATTCTACTTTTTTCATAATTTATCTCCCTTTATAAATGACGTGTTCCATAAGAAATGGATTTAAGATAAACCAATTGATATGGAATACCGAATGTACGCGCCAGATTATAAATATCTATTTCCGGATGACCGGCTATCAACTCGTCGGGGAATAGCAATTCTACGGCAAATTGATTCGCTTCTTTTTCAATCTTGCAATTAGCAATAAAAGAATTTTTATTAAATGCATGAGTGCCGGCATGCGGATGAAGCAATGCATGACCGAGTTCATGAGCACAGATGAACGGCTGGAGAAACGGATCGGCATGATTATTTATCCGTATCGTTTTGATGCGGAACAAATTGCTGAAATATCCTAAATTCTTTCCGAGCTCTTCATATAAGATATGGATATTATTTTCCGCAGCAATACGGAACGGATCTCTTGTGTCGTGACGATCCGCTATACCGTTTACGAGTTTCTTTATGTCCATAATGTAATCCTTCATTTACGGTATTTCTTTGGGGTAAATTTTTCTTTAGCTTTTAATTTTGCAAAGCGGAGAGCATTTTCAAGAGATGCTTTCATGTATTCCCGTGTTTCGGGATCCATAGGTTCACCACCATTATACATAGCAATAGCATCCTGACTGTCCATATCATTCAAAATGTCGGACAGTCTTTTTTGGATGTCTTTTTCGTCTTTTTTAGTAAGAGAAGGTTGGAAATCTGTAGGAACATCATTCAGTCGGATGGAAATATCTTTATCAAGTAATTTATATAATCTTTCTGATGTCATATTCATTGCAATCGCTAAATTGTGCAAAAATGTGATTGATGGATTTACAGGTTTACCAGTTTTAGAGTCTTTACCGTTCTCAATCATGCTTATGTATGGTTTGGAACATTTAGCAAGTTTTGCAAGATCGTTTTGTGTTAATCCATTTTGCATTCTGTAATTTTTTACTATATCGGACAATCGCAATTTAATCACCTCATTTCTTTTATACATATTAGCATATAGATAAGAGGGTGTAAACTGCACTTAATAAATTTACTTTACCACACTTTACTTTTCGTGTTAAGTATGGTAAAGTGTAAAACGAAAGGAGAAAGAGAGGTGAAAAAAGTGAATAAAGTAAAGTTTTATAGGGAAAAAAGGAAATGGAGCGTAAGGCAGTTAGCAGATAAAGCAGGTGTTACTCCACCGACGATATATGATATTGAATCTGAAAAACCGGCGGATATTAAATTCTCAACCATGCTTGCAATAAGCAAGGCATTAAACCTTACAATCGACACTCTTTTTTTACCATAAAAGTTAAGTATAGTTAAGATAAGGCGAAAGAGAGGAAATAAAAATGGAATTTGAATTTGAAAGTGAAGAGATGAAAAAAGCAATGAAGAAAGTAGAAGAAACCAGAAAAGAGTATTTAAAAGCATTGCATGATTTAGGAAGGATTGTATATGAAGATGGTGAAAAACTGGTACTTGTAAGAAAAGAAAAATAAGCCCACTGCAATGGACTTATTTCGGTGAAACTATTTGTTTTGTTCATCGTAGGAACGAAGCGCGGCTATGATGGCTTTTTCCACCAACGAGAGAACGTTGGCTTGGATTTCCGCATCAGCAGTGATGGTATCCAATGAAAATCCAAATTCCAGAGAGCGGTCAATAGCATCGCGAATTTTTGTTTCATCAAGCATAGAAAATCACCCCCTTTCTATCTCCATTATAGCAAGGGGGAAGCTAAAAAAAGGAAGGGAAAAGAGAGGTGAGGAAAATGTCTGATGAGAATTTGGTCAGAGTTGCGTTTATTATTTCGGTATTGTCACTGTCAATATCTGTTGTAGGATTCATCATTGTTTGTTCTCGATGATATCAGCCACAAAAAGTATTGTAAAACGCAAGAATGAAAGATGCGACAGATACGGCGAGGGTGAGATAGCCGCAAAGCCGGATATCCCAAAACCTATCAGATTCATTTTGTTTCCAGTCTTGAAGAGCTTTTTTCCCACGTCTGCTTATGGAAACAGATCCAGTGTATTCAGATTGAGGCATGCCGTCTTCATCATGGTAACGGGAATACGCCTTATCAAGATAAGAGGAATCAGAAATAGAAATAGGGAATCCCTTGTTATTGGGATAATTCATGTTATAAGACGCTTTTGAAAGTTCATGAATGCGGAGACTTGTAACGTCGGGATCCGAATCAAAATGACTAATAATTTTTTCTTCGGAAATCGGTCCGTTATCTTTTACATATTCAAGGATTTCAAAGTCAAATTTTGTTAAATCGCTGAATTCAAGCATAAAAATCACGTCCTTTTAAAGGACATTATAGCAAAGGAATGGGAAATAAGAAATGAAAATAAAATGCACCGTCGAAGAGTTTAAAAAACTTATGAAAAAGGAGCCCCGTGGCAACGAGACTCTATCTTTCAAACTGGGCGATAGTGAAATTATCCAGTTTAAAGACCATATACTTGTGTGTTCCAATCGAATTGTCATTTTTGACCCAAACGGCAATACACGCATAGTATTGGCTGCTCAACAAAAATAACGATCATACCGTAAATGAGGCTGAATCTGTAATGAGTCTTAAGCAAAAGAGAGGCAATAAAAATGCTGACTACAACAAAAGAATTCTGTGCGACAACAGGATATCCGGTCACAACGATACGGATGCTGTGCAGGACGGGGGAGATACCGTTCATCCCGTCAGGGAAGGCGTATCTGTTCGAGCCGGAAGATGCGGAAGCGGCTATCCGGCGAAAAATGGAAGAGAATGCGCAGAAACGGAAGATGAAACAAAGCGGATATGATTTCCGGGCGGAAGTTAGAAAGATGAGGGCGTAAAAATGGTAGATAAGGTAATAAATTGGCTCTGGTTGTTCGTGTTTATCACAATGATGATTGCGGTCGTGGAGAAGTTATCATGCATAAATTTCTAATTGTTTTCATAGCAGGTGTTCTCTTAGCTGGTTACGCAGTACAGCCAGAGCTACCGTCAATCTCATACGCGGTGAACATTTCAAAAGGAGAAACCTTATGGGATGTATGTGACCGCGTTTCCGGCGGGAGGGAAAATCTCCAGGAATTAGTATGGAGAACCGCGAAAGAAAACAATATCAAAGACCCGGGAACTTTGCAGCCCGGACAGGAATTAATTATCAAAGTAAAGGCGGCAGAACATGTACGAACTGACGATACGAGCAGATGATGAATTAGAACAATTCAGCATTTCAGGAAAAGGAACTGACGATAAATTCGTTACACTGGCAATTGCAGTGGCGGTTGATAGTTTATATCGTGCCAAATGCCCGGCAGAAATGATAGGGATGATGATGAGCAGTGATCAGGAAGTCAGGGAAACAGTCATTTCTACAATGAAAAAGTGCATTCTTGTGCGAAGAGGGAGAGGAGCGCAATCATGAAAATCATGAAAAGGGAATATCCATATATAGAAGGGCAGTTACTTTACATCGCCCATCCATATGGCGGTGATGAGACTAACAAAGAGAAAGTACAAGCATATTTAAAAATGTTACAGGAGAAATACCCTGAAAAAACATTATTTTCACCGCTTCATAATTGGGGATATGCACCGTATGACAAAGAGCATCAGCATAAGCCGATGAAAGACTGCTTAGAAGTGCTGCAACGATGCAACGCGCTTATACTCTGCGGAAACTGGAGAGAAAGCCAGGGGTGCAATCAGGAATATGCCGCTGCTTATGTAATGGATATGCAGATCTATGAAATGAAACCGACGGGGGAAATATGCAGCGTAGAATGATATGCCACGAATGCAGGAAAGTAATCCCCGCCGAATATGTAATGTGGACGAAAGATGGAAAGGGAAATATGGTCCCTGTTCATCGGGACTGTTCACTCCACGTTTATCGAGCCGATGAAACATGGAGATATTCAAAGAAAAGGAGAAAAAAGTGAGATTCAAACTACCGGAAGCGGCATTCCGAAAATTATGCCGGCTTGTCAAACAAAGAGACGAGGAACTGGCGGAAACGTATCAATCCATTATCGGAGAGTGGCCACCGTCGCGCGGGGAGGTTCATCATGCGAAACACGCAGGCAGCGGGGGACCGGATAAGGAAGACAATCTTATTCATCTGTCATACGAGACGCACCGTTTCAAAGCACACGGACTCTCCGGCACGCGAAAGCAGTATATGGATGAACAAATCAAGACATATCTTAACTGTCATGCGGTTAAAGAATGGAGAAAAGAACATGAAATGGAACTGCAGGAACTTTATAAAACGGAAGAAGAACGAAGAATCAAAAAGAAAAGAGCAGGCTGTATTCCGAAGAAGCCCAAGACGAAAATTCAAGATAATAAAAAATCCCCGCGGGCGCTGGATCGTCCAAAGCGGGGATAGAAAAGAAAGGGTGAGCATAGAATGGCAGTTATGAAATTGGCAGGCGGGAAAACAGTAGAAGTTTACCGCAACAGGAAATGCCGTGTATGCAAAGCAAAAGTATTACAGACCGTATGCTGCAGGAAAGAAAAAGCCAATATATGCCAGGAACACTGTAGAAAATGCGAACATTACCTGGACTTTATGCAGAGATGCATATACCGGGAAAAGACAGAAGAACCAGAAGAAGACAACAACAAAAAAGAAGAAAAATAAAACCGCCCAGGGAAGAATCCTGAGCGGAAGTGCCGTAGCACCAAATCACTACATAAATTATAAGTGAAACGGCACAAAATGTCAAGAAAAAAGGGGATTTCAGCCCCTTTTGAGGACTTGATATAGTAGTTAATTCTTGGAACAGGAATTTAAAAAAGTGCCGTACCGAAAAGAAATATTTCAAGCCCCCGGAATTTACGAGGTGAAAAAATATCACACCTACCGATTAGGGGGAAACAGAGTCAGAGGTCCCAATATCCAAAAAACAGATGAAGGACTCAAGAAAAGAAACTCCCGCCGGGCGAAAACAAAACTCTACCGGCTCATAGCTACCAATTTCAAAAGAGATGATCTGCGTATTGACTTGACATATGCAAATCCGGAGCCGACAGCAGAAGAAGCAAAAAACAGAATAAGAAAATTTATCAGAGACCTCCGCAAAAAATATAAAAAGAAAAATGCGGAACTGAAATACATCTACGTCACAGAACATGTCCGCCATCGAGTACATCATCACGTCTTGATTAACGACGGAGGAATATCAAGATCAGAAATTAATGAATGCTGGCCGTGGGCAAAATTCAATTACAGGTCATTCCGGTACTTTGACGGGAGCCCGGAAGATGCTATGAGACTGGCGGAATATTTTGTAAAAGAAACAGATGAAGAAATCCGAAGTGAAACCGCCATACAGAAAATCAGATGGGTACCGTCTAAAAATCTGAAGCAGCCAAACGTGAAAAAAGTAACCATCTACGCCCGAAAATGGAAAGACAATCCCACGCCGAAAAAAGGATACCAGATAGTCAAAGTAGAAAGCGGCTATACAGCGGACGGATTTCCTTATCAGTTTTACCGAATGTACAAAGTGAATGAAAGGAACGTATGGCCAATCACGCAGTCGAGAGTACCGAAGAAGAAAAAAGAATGTACCGTGAAACAGGCAAGAGACAAGCCGAGGAGAAGAACATGAAATCATACATAGAATTTTTGAAAGATAAAGTGATAAAAGCACCAGTATCAGGAATAGAAGTCAATCCGGCGGATATAAGTTCCGTCTTGAAACCACATCAAAGAGATGCTGTCTTGTGGGCGCTCAAAGGCGGGCGCAGGGCATTGTTTGAAGCATTCGGGCTGGGGAAGAGTATCCAGCAAATGGAATGGTGCCATGTACTTACTAAGAAAATAGGCGGCAAAGCGTTGATTGTCTGTCCGTTGGGGGTCAAGCAGGAATTTGCGGAAGACGCGGTACATCTGCTCAATATCCCCGCTCCGACATATGTAAAAAATATGAAAGAAGTTAAAGCCGCAGACAATAGAATTCTGATTACAAACTACGAAAGAATCCGCGACGGAGATATAGATCCTCATTACTTCACAGCCTGCAGCTTAGACGAAGCATCCGTTTTAAGAAGTTTCGGCAGCAAAACATATCAGACATTTCTACCCAAATTTAAAGGCGTGAAATATAAACTTGTTGCCACGGCCACACCGGCACCAAACAGATATAAAGAATTAATCCACTATGGTGGATATTTAGAAATCATGGATACGGGACAGGCATTAACACGCTTCTTTCAGCGGGACAGTACAAAAGCAAACAATCTCACACTCTATCCGCATAAAGAAAAAGAATTCTGGCTGTGGCTGTCTACCTGGGCACTGTTTATTCAAAAGCCCTCTGATCTGGGGTATAGCGACGAAGGATATAACCTTCCGCCGCTGCAAGTGAATTACCACATGCTGGCAAATACAAAACCCGTGAATGAAGAAGAAAAGAACGGGCAGGTCAAACTTATAAAAGACTTTGCCGTGGGACTTTCGGCAGCGGCCAGAGAGAAAAGAGAAAGCATTGATATTCGGCTGGCAGAAACAAAACGGATTATAGACGAATCACCTGATGAACATTTCATTATATGGCACGATCTGGAAAGCGAGCGGCATGCCATCAAACATGCAATCCCAGAAGCTAAATTTATCTACGGCTCACAAGATATGGACGAAAGAGAAAGAAACACCATCGGCTTTTCAAAGGGAGACTTTCGTATCCTTGCCACAAAAAAAGAACTATCAGGGAGCGGATGTAACTTCCAAAAACATTGCCATCGCCAGATATTTATGGGGATTGACTATGAGTTTAACGACTTTATCCAAGCCATCCACCGGTGTTACCGCTTCCTGCAAACAAAACCTGTCATTATAGACATCATATACATGGAAACAGAACAGCAGGTGCTGGAAGTACTGAAAAAGAAATGGGAGCAATATAACAAACTCACGGAAAGCATGGAAGAAATAGTCAGGAAATATGGACTGTCAAGAAACGATGCCATCATTGAAATGCAAAGGAGTATAGGCGTGGAAGAAATCATAACAAAAGGGAAAAACTACATCGCGATACATGGCGACTGTGTTGAAGAAACGGGGAAAATGCAAGATAACTCAGTGGACATGCTTCTTACATCAATTCCGTTTGGAAATCACTATGAATACTGCGCAAGCTATAACGATTTCGGGCATAACGAAAATACAGACAAATTTTTTGAGCAGATGGATTATTTAACGCCGAATTTACTTAGAATTTTGAAGCCCGGAAGAGTATATGCATGCCATGTGAAAGACCGTGTACTATTCGGGAACGCAACGGGAACAGGCATGCCAACCATAGAACCGTTCCATGCATTGACCATCATGCACTACATGAAACATGGCTTCCAATTCTTCGGCATGATAACCGTCATAACCGACGTGGTTCGGGAGAACAATCAGACATACCGTCTTGGATGGACGGAGCAGTGCAAGGACGGAACAAAAATGGGAGTAGGCTGCCCGGAATACATCCTGCTGTTCAGAAAGCTCCCTACGGATACATCAAAAGCCTATGCAGATACACCTGTCACAAAGAGTAAAGAAGAATATACCCGCGGGCAATGGCAATTAGACGCTCATGCATTCTGGAGAAGCAGCGGAAACAGGCAGTTGTCCGTTGACGACCTGAAAGACATGCCCATATCGGATATACGAAAACTGTACAACAAATACAGTAAAGAAACAGTCTATGACTTTGAAAAGCATGTGGAACTGGCAAATGCAATGGACAATAAGAATAAACTGCCCGCCACATTTATGTGTATAGATCCCGCGAGCTGGTCTCCCGACGTGTGGGACGATGTAAACCGTATGAGAACACTCAACACAGAACAATCACAAAGGAGAAAACAAATGCACCTCTGCCCGCTCCAGTTCGATATAGTAGACCGCATGATTAACCGGTACACCAACGAAGGAGAAACCGTGCTTGACCCATTCGGCGGACTAATGACAGTACCGCTGGAAGCCATGAAAGCAGGGCGGAAAGGCATAGGAATAGAACTCAATCAGGAATACTATCGTGACGGATGCTGGTATCTCAAACGGGAAGAAGAAAACCAGGAAACACCAACACTATTTGATTTCATGGAGGGAAAATGAACGAAATAGATTATATCCGTGCATATAAAGGTTATAGGAAATGGCAGAAGCTTGTATACGGTATGATCCCGTGCAAGATAGGAAGAGCGATGGTGGCAATCACGGTCATTATCGGTGTAGTGACATTAGCGGCATTGATTACTCTGCTTACAACCCCGCTCATTCTTATAAAAACAATCGTTAAAAAAGTATACGAAGATGGGGCAAAGGAAATCATCATGGCCATGGAATTTGAAAGAATAAAAACAGGTTGCAAACAGTACATAAAAGATATAGGAGGTATTCAATGACAGACACAGAAGAAATACTGAAAATATCCCGAGGATTTCCGGCGGAACCATATAGCAATACAGAACTATTTAACGTCATGGCGGCGTACCTGATAGGTGGTACAACAATCATTCACGGCAAAAAGATACGGGGAGTAAAATCACGCAAAACAAATCTGAAAAGAGCAGCGGCACTGCTTATACATGAAATTAACAGAATAGACGAGGTAGAAGAATGAACTACATCAAATCATTTACAGACATATTCGGTATCAAGCCTGGAGAAGAATTCGGCATATTATTTCCAGCGGAGAAGAGAGTATCAAAACACTTCTGCATAGACGAGCGGAAAGGCTTAATGGTAATGGTTGGGAAGAACTGGACAAAAGCCAACGGAACGCTAATAGAAAAGATCCTCATTGGAGATGTTGAAATCAGAAAGCTAAAAAAGAAAGGAGCATAACAATGTTTAGAAACTTATGGATTGTTTTATTTTCAGCGGTATTTATATGCGGGCTAACGGGAATTATAAAAGCGGAATGGGTAACGACAGAACTCACAGTATACACACCTTATGAATGTCCGAATGAACACACTGCATCCGGAACGATACCGACTGAAGGCAGAACCATAGCGTGCAACTGGCTGCCGTTCGGAACACAAGTACAGATATACGGACACTGGTACACAGTGGAAGACCGAGGCGGCATGGAAGGCATAGATATATTTAAAAACTCATACGATGAAGCGATAGAGTTCGGACGCAGGAATGCGGAAGTATACATAGAGAGGTAAGAAGATGAACACAGTACAAATCACAGGGAATCTTGCCAAAGATCCAATTATCAGAGCAACGAAGACAGGGAAAGCCGTAGCGTCATTTTCCGTGGGTGTAAGTAAGAGAATCACAAAAACGAACGGGGATATTTTAGATCTGACTGATTGGGTCAATGTAACCGCCTGGGGAAAACTGGCAGAGGCAGTAGGTAATGAACTCACAAAAGGAAGCTATGTCTTTATCGAAGGGCGGTACTCTACAAGATCATATGACACACCGGACGGACAAAGACGGTATGTAACAGAAGTGGTAGCGAATATGATTGCAAAACCGATTGGAAGTAACATGCAGTCAGGAAATGCAGGCTTTTCCGGCGGAACATCTGTAACGCAATTTTCCGCACCAGTGAAATTTGAAGACATGGGCACCGTGAGTAAAGAGCCGGGATATAATCAGCCAGAGTATGAACAAGATGAAATTCCGTTTTAAAAGAAGGAGAAAAATATGGATAAATTAATTGACGTAGTGAGTGTAGTGATATTTATCAGCATGATCACGTATGCCGCAATCAAACTCGACGAAGCGGCGAAAAAACTGCGAGATGAAGAAGAGCGGATTTATGAAGAAAGGAAACTGAAATGAGAAGAGGTTTTGAAAAAGTAAGCGGATATGAATATGTAAACTTGCCACAGAGAAAGACAAAGCAATCAGCGGGGTATGACATTGAAAGTGCCATTGATGATGTAATCACACCTGGCGAAACAAAATTGATTCCAACAGGATTAAAAGCATATATGTGTGAAAGTGAATGGCTGGGAATCTATATAAGATCAAGCATTGCGGTTAAGCATGGAATTATTTTGGCAAACAATGTGGCGGTAATTGATTCAGACTACTACAACAATCCGGACAATGAAGGACATATCATGTTGCCAATTAGGAATGTATCAAAAGCCGTTTACAACATAAGAAAAGGAGACAGGATTGCACAGGGAATCTTTCATCAATATTACAGAGTAGATGGTGATAAAACAGATGGAAGCAGAATTGGTGGTATAGGAAGTACAGGGAAATAGAGCTACATGAAAAAGAGGAAAAAATGAAAAAGATAGAGATAACTTTTGACGAAAAAGGAACGCACATTAACGTCAACGGAATCGGGAAAGATGAAATAAAAAGTGCCGCCTATGCATTACTACATAAGATGCATGAAGATTTTGAGGTGTCAAACAGAGAAATAGTAGTAATTATTGATGATTTTTTTTATCAAATAGAGTACGAAAAATGCAGATAACAGTGGGAAGCCTATTTGACGGAATCGGCGGATGGTGTATAGCGGCACAGCGGAATGGGGCTGTTCCGATTTGGTCATCGGAAATAGAACCATTTTGTATGGAAGTCACCAAAAAACACTTTCCGAATGTCATACAACTTGGCGATATCAGAAAAATAAAAGGTAACAAAATACCACCGGTAGACATCATATGTGCAGGAAGTCCGTGCCAAGATCTGTCAATAGCAGGGAAAAGAGAGGGATTAAAAGGTGAACGAAGCGGATTGTTTAAAACGGCAAATGACATTGTTTCCGATATGCTTAGAGCCACAAGAGGAGAATACCCAAAATACTTTATATGGGAAAACGTCCTGGGAGCATTTTCAAGCAATAAAGGGCGTGACTTTCAAGCCGTGCTTAGCGAAATCACACAAGCCGATATTACAATGCCTCGATCCGGAAGATGGGCAAGAAGCGGAATGGTACGAAGTAAGAGATGTCACCTCGCGTGGAGAGTCCTTGATGCTCAATATTGGGGCGTCCCCCAGCATCGTGAGAGAATCTTCCTTATTGCAAGTTTTAGAAATAGGGGGGTAGACCGGAAGTACTATTTGAGCCCGAGAGCATGCCAGGGAATACTGAGGAGAGCGAAAGCAAGAAAGAAGCGCTTACCCGAACTGCTGTACCAAGTACTGAAACATCAGTCTATGATATCGGAAACGGACAAATAAATTCAATAAGAATGAATGAAAAAACAGGAACGCTGAACTGCATGCATGACCAGAGATGTGTGCTTGTCAAAACATACAGAATCGGATCATACGAAAGCGAAGGAATGAAAAGCAGCAATCCGACAGCGGGTATAAAAGAAGTAGACAAAAGTAACACGTTAGATCTAAGCGGAAGTAATCCAGCAAGAAACCAAGGCGGCATCTGTATAAGCGTCCTTGATATGACACACGCGCAAGACGTCATAAGAGAAAGAAATGACGGAACAGTACAGACACTCAATAACAGGATGGGGACCGGCGGGAATCAAGTACCGCTCATATACACATTTAACAGAGACGCAAGTATAAAAAACAACATGCCGATCTATGAGGATAAAACATCTACATTAAAACCATCAACAAGATTAGCGGTTGCCTATGCGATTGACTGTAGAAACAGTCGACTTTCGCAGATATCAATGACATTACAGGCAAAAAACCAAGGAGGATATAGTCTCAATTATCAAAATCCGATCATAGTTAAAGATTACGTCCGCCGCCTTACGCCGCTTGAGTGTGAAAGACTGCAGGGACTTCCGGACAACTGGACAGAAGGCGGGAGCGATACAGCAAGATACAGAGCAATCGGAAATGGAATGGCACAGCCCTGTGCTGACTATGTGATGAGTAAAGTTGTTGAAGACATTAAGGAAGAGACATGACATGTACAAAGAAAATGAGGAGAAAATCAAGGAAGAATGGGTAATAGGAATTGGCGGAGATCATTTTAACTGTGATGATACATATCCAAGCAAAGAAGAAGCAATAAAGGCGGGACGCAAGGAAATCATGAATGCTAAACCGTATAATCAAGAACCTTATGCAGGTTATTCAGAGGTTTTTAATGATTATATTTATAACGATATTATATGTTTCTATGTTGGGCGATTAACAAGACCCGAGCCAAAAGCAGACATTGACAACATAATCGAAGACCTGGCGAATGATGAAAGTTATATTTACGGTGTATATTACGATGGTTTTCTTGAAGACGTCACAGAGGAACAAAAGAAAGATCTTGAGAAAGAAATAAACAAAGTTATTCAGAATTGGCTTGATAAATACAATTTGAGAGATTATGGGTTTTTAATTAAAAATATAGAGATGGTGAGAGTATGAAAACACTAAAAGAAGAAGTAATGAAACTGCTGATGGATAGAATTGGAGTTGCAGAAAACGAAGAATTTGAAGCTCAATGTGGTTTATGTAGACATGGTACATTTAAATTTTGTAAAGGTGGAGTTCTTTTTGAAAAAATAGAAGAAGAATGGATGAGGTCGCTATTGTGGGGGGATCTTGTAACATATTTTGAAGATTATGAGTTTAAAAAGAAACAGAAACCATTCAAAACCAGAAAACATTTAAATTAAAAAAATAAACAAGAGGGAAAAATGATAAAAGACTTTAAAACTGGACGGGAATATCTACAGTCGATATATAATCAACACCGGCGGTACCTGTCGGTGCAAAGAGAGCTTGCGGAATGTAAATCACATATCTATCAAATAAAAGGGCAGCGATACGAAAAAGACAAAGTTTCCGGCGGAATACAGCCCGACCTGTCAGACAGAGTAATACTCGTAGAAAAATACGAAGAAATGGTTGTGCAAGAACATAAAGATCTCATTATCATGAGGATAGAAGCACGAAGACTGATAGACATGATAAAAAACGATGACGAGAAAACAATACTGAGAGAATGGTATTTAAACCACAGGTCATATAGAGCAATATCAAGAACAATCCGCATAAGCAGGAATAATATAACAAAAACAAAAGAAGCGGCAGAAGCAAGCTTTGAGATAGTATTTCAAAGATTGAAAAAGAAGATACATACAGAAAACAAATAAAAAAGAAATCCATCGAAAAGGTGGATTTTTTCAATAAAAACTTATGAAAACACTTGACGGTATACCGAAAAAGATATATAATATATACAGAAAGGAGGTGAGAATGATAGAAAAGCAAGACTGGCAGTGGCTAATCGCAATCGTGATTAATGTAATCGTCCAAATCTGGGCGGTACAAGCCACAAAGCAAAAGCCCTCAAATCGGAAGCGCCGAAAACGAAACCGATAAGAGAGCGACGGGTAGGAGGGCGAAAGCCCTCTACTACCTGTATTATATCACAGGAGGTTAAGAATATGAAAACGTATGATGTTTTATTTGCCATATCTGCTATTGCAGGATTATATTTCATCGGTTTGGATAGGTATGGTATTGAGTGCTTAGTAAGCGGCTTAGTTATCGGAGGATATATCGGATGGAGAGTGTCAAAGTAATTGATGAGGTGATGACAACGACAGAAGCTGCAGAGCGATGGAAAGTTTCAGTGGTGGCAATTAAGAAGGCGTGTTCCGGTCAAAGAGGGTATCCGCCACGGTTTACAAGTGAAGAGTGCCGCAAGTCAGGGCATATCTGGTTGGTGACACGTGCGGGAATGGAACGAGTTTACGGCAAGATTTAATCAAAATATAATAAAAAAATGCCAAAAAAGCCAAAAAGACCAAAAAAGACAGAACAAGGTATGATAAGATTAAGATGCGAAAATTAAATAGAAGAACTGCAAAGCCATGTAGCCGCTCAGAAATGGGCGGCTTTTGCATTTACTATGATTTCCGGCGGTACTAACTGCTTGACAGGAGAAATATGAGAAGGGCATTGCGCGAATGTGGACATCCGGGGTGCCACGCATTAACAAGAGAAAACTATTGTGATAAACATAAACAATTGCACGTAAGAAATCCGAAAGAGTTTGAACGGGAGTCACCATCGAAACGAGGATACAATTACAAGTGGACGAAAGCGCGCAAGGCTTTTTTGGCACAGCATCCGTTCTGTGAATGTCCAGCGTGTAAAGTATCAAGGCATCCGCTGCCGGCTAATGTCGTTGACCACATCGTCCCACACAGAGGCGATCAGGATTTGTTTTGGGATGAAAGTAACTGGCAGGCAATGAACAAGAGATGCCACGACAAGAAAACAGCGAGAGAAAACGGCGGATTCGGGAATAAAATTAAAGCTTGACAGACCACCCCCGGGTCAAAAATGTTTTGACCAGCGACGACAGTACCGTGCGCATCCTCTTTTGTAAAAAAAGTTCGGGAAATGGACATTACATTAAACTCATGTGTTGATTTGTCAAGTATGAGTAAATGGCAACATTAAAAAGAAAGGAGGGATAACATGTCCGGGCGTCCAGCAAAACCTATTGATTTGCATATAGTTTCAGGCAATCCGAGTCACCTGACGAAAGCGGAAATTGCACACAGAAAAAAATCAGAAATACATCTGGGTGAGCAGAAATTAGTATGCCCGGCTTATGTAAAAACGAACAAAGAAGCGTATAAAAAATGGAAAGAAATCAAGAAACTTTACACCGGTTTCAAATTCGTTTCATCGGCAGACATCGGAGTGATTGCAAGGTACTGCATGGCGTTTGCGCAGTATATAGATTTAATAGAACGCCGAGACATGATCGCCCGAATAGAATTAACCGGTGAAGAAACAACTGCAACGCAGGAAATTCTTGAAGTAGAGTACAGTCAACGCAAGGCCGCCAAGCTTTACGAGAAGATAGAGTACATTTTATCTACCGGCGGCATCATGGCAATGGACAAAGCCATCAATGCGAAAATGTCAGCACTTGTACAGATGGAAGACAGACTATTCCTTTCGCCGCTTGCAAAAGTAAAAAATGTACCGAAAGAGCCTGAAAAGAAAGAGGAAGACCCGCTAAGTAAAAGGGGTTTTGATGTATGACGCTGAAACAAGAGCTGACCAGGTACAGCAAGAAATGCATAAAAGATAAAACGCATATATGCCAAAAACACAGATGGGCGTGTATGCGTTTTTTGCAGGACGTGGAAAAAGAGGGCACAAAGAATTTTCCGTATGTTTTCGACGAAGAAAGAGCGGAACGATTCTTTGCGTGGGCGGCCATGCATAAGCACACAAAAGGGATTTTAGCCGGACAGCCTATTATTTTTGAACCTATCCGGCGGTTCATTTTCGGAAATATTTACGGATGGATACATAAAGACACAGGACTTCGGCGTTTTAAAAAAGCATATTGGCAGGTTGGAAGAAAAAATGCAAAATCACAATCACTCGCCATAGTCGGCGACTATGAAATGATGGCCATGGGAGAGCAAATGTCAGAAGTCTACATCGGAGCAACGAAAAGTATACAGTCAAAAATCATCTACAATGAAATTCTAGCGATGCTCAGACGATGGCCTGAAATGAAAGGAAAGTGGAAAGAAAGCTATGGTACCATTCGGCATTTGAAAAGCGACTCTATCATTCGGGCGCTGTCAAAAGATGACGGAAAGACCGGAGACGGTCTCAATCCGCAATGTGGGCTGATTGACGAGTATCACGCACATCCGACATCGGAAATATTAGATGTTATCGACACGGGCATGATGGCAAGAAAACAGCCGCTATTGTTTATTATCACTACAGCAGGGACGAACTTCGGAGGACCATGCTACAGAGTAGAATATCCATTGGTAGAAAAGATCCTCAATCCGGACGTCGATTATGACGTACCGGATTATTTCTGTATGGTTAATGAACTGGATAAAGATAAGGATGGAAACCTGATTGACGATGTTAAAAATGAAAAATGCTGGATAAAAGCAAATCCGATCGTAGCAACGTATCCGGAAGGTATAGCAAATATAAGGAGTGCACTGAAAGTGGCGATTGAGACACCGGAAAAAATGTCATCATTTCTCACAAAAAACATGAACATATGGAACCAGCAATCTGGAACATCCTATATGGATATGGGGAAATGGAACACAAGAGGACGGATAGAAAGTTACGACTTGTACGGACTGGACGCATATGTCGGGATGGACTTATCAAGCAAAGTCGATTTGACGTCAATCGGACTGGTTGTTCCGGCCAAAGAGGATGGCGGGACGAAGTACATCGTGATCGGTCACAGCTTCATTCCGGAAGAAACGCTGCAGCGAAAAATAAAAACAGACAGAGTGCCGTATGATTACTATGCCCGCGGCGGCTGGCTGACAATCAATCCAGGAGAGGTAGTCGATTATCGCTACATGACGAAATGGATGATAGAAACAGCAGAAGAGTTAGGGCTGAACATCAAAGAAATCTGCTATGACCCATATAATGCGACTTACTATGCGCAGGAACTTGAAAAAATGGAATATACGTGTGTAGAAGTCCGGCAGGGCATGATGACGCTGTCAGAACCGACAAAATCATTTAGAGAAAATGCGTACCAAGGAAATATTCTGCATTTTGAAAATCCATTGCTTGACTGGTCAATCAGTAACGCAGTAACAAAAAAAGATCAAAATGAAAACATCATGCTTGATAAAGAAAAATCAACAAACAGAATTGACCCGATAGCATCTGTCATCAATGCATTTACGCGTGCGCGGATTACGGAAGAAAATGATATGAGTGACTATATTTTGAGTGACGATTTCAGCTTATAAGGAGGACATGTGAAAAAGATACTGTACGTGATTGATGATATTTTTCTGTTCGTCGGGTGCATTCTGATGATTGCCGGCGGCGTATTGATATCTCCCGTAGTCGCGGTATACACCGCGGCTATAGAGTGCCTGCTTTTGGCGTTTATCTTCGCCAAAGCGCAGAAAGGCGGTGATAAATAATGCTTTTAAGACAGCTTTTTTCAAACCCGACGGATTCAGGTACACTGCTTAGCCCCGCGGATTGGCTCATATCCGCTATTAACGGCGATGGCGTAACGGCAGCAACGGCAAGTAAAAACAGTAACATCTATACGTGTGTCAACATTTTAGCTGATGACATTGGTAAACTGCCGATACACACGTTCAGGACCGGCGGGAAAAAGACAGAGGGAATGAAACACCCGGTCGCTAAACTGCTGTACAAACGGCCGAACCCGCTCATGACACCGCTTGCGTTCAAACGGACATTGCAATATCACATGGGGTTTTACGGAAACGCTATTGCGTATATTGAATGGGGGACTGACGGATATCCGAAATCACTGTGGCCGCTTGACCCGACTAAAACGACGATCCGATTAAACGTGGTTACTGGAGCGCTGACATATACGACAAGCGATGTAAAAGGCGCGATGTACAATCTGCAGCCGCATGACGTTTTGCATTTCTATGAAATGTCAAAAGACGGACTTATCGGAGTGCCGAAATGGCGGACATTGATTGACGAGCTGGACAGCCAGAATGCAATCAAGAAATTTCAAAGCCAGTTTTACAAAAATGGCACACTGACGCATGGCGTACTGCAGGCGGCATCAAAAATCAATCCGGAAGCAAAAAAGAAACTCCGTCAGGAATGGGAAAAAATCAACGGTGGGATAGATAACGCCGGACGAGTAGCCGTTCTGGATTTAGGGATGGAGTATAAGTCACTTGGCATGCAGCTTGATCAGGCGCAGTTCATTGAAACACAGAAATTCGGGATTAACGAAGTTGCAAAGGTGTACAGAATACCGCCGCATAAACTGGCACAGCTGGATCGCGCGACGTATGCTAACGCCGAAGCAATGAGCCTTGACTACATAAAAACAACGCTTCTTCCGATATTTACGTCATGGGAGCAGGAAATTAACTATAAACTGTTCACCGAACCGGAAAGAGAAAACTATTATGTGAAATTCAACGCCGCCGCTGAGCTTAGAGGCGACAGTAAGGCAAGAGCTGAATACTACAAGGACATGCTCTATGCTGGCATTTACACGCTTAATGAGATCCGTGACATGGAAGAAATGGAATGTATAGGCGACGTTGGTGATATTCATCTTGCATCGCTGAATTATACAGATATTACCGTTCTGAAAGATTTACAACTTGCGAAAGCGCAGAACGGAACGCTGAAAGGAGGTGATGATAATGGGGAAAAGGGAAAGAAGAATCAATCAGACGCAGTTTGAAATTCGGACTCTGGAAGACGGTAAAACTGTCATTTTAGAGGGGTATGCCCTCAAGTTCGGAAAACGGTCAGAAGACTTCGGAGGCGTTGATGAGATCTTAGAGCGCGGGTGTCTGGATAAAACGGACATGTCTAACGTTGTAGCGCTGATTAATCACGATCCGAACTATCCGCTGGCGAGAAATACCGTCCGCGAGGGACCCGGGCATCTAAGTCTGTCGGTAGACGATAAGGGGTTGCGGTTTAGCTTGATTCCGACGGATACGGCATATGCTAAAGACCTAATGACGAATATGGCAGCCGGCGTTGTCAATCAGTGTTCTTTTGCATTTACGCTGGCAGAAAACGGTGCAGACTGGTCATATGAAAGCGAAAAAGAAATGTACCACCGGGCGGTCAAGCATATCGAGCGATTGTGGGATGTGTCAATTGTCACGACTCCGGCATACCCAGATACGGAGGCGCAAGCCGTACAGCGATCAATGCAAGAATCGAAAGAAGCATACGTTAATTCTTTAAAAGAAGAACAGGAAAATGTCCGAAAACGAAAGCTCGATATAGAGCTGGAATTGTTAAATCAATAATTGCCGCCGAACGGCGGTTTTTTAAATGGAGGTAAAAGAAATGACAGAAAAAGAAAGAGAATTGCGCCAGAAAATGGCAAAAGTAACCGAAGAAATCCGTACGTTAATGGCAGATAAAAAACTTGACGAAGCGGAAAGTAAAACAGATGAATTGAGAGAACTTAAGCGGCAGCTGGAGATTGAACAGACGCTGGCAGATGTTCCGGCGGCAGTTCCACCTGCGGCACGTGCGGCAGAAATCACTGACGAAGAAAAAAGAGATCTTATGTTCAGCGGACTTGTGAAAGAGATTAAGCGCCAGATGCCGACGGACGCGGAAGCAGAAGTGTTGAAAGAAGCCAGGGCGGGCATGAAAGCGGGAGTTGACGCCGACGGCGGGCTTATCGTTCCGCAGGACATCTCAACTAAAATTAATGAACTCAAAAGAGCGCTGAATCCGCTGGACCAGCTTGTTACGATTACACCTACGACTACAATGACCGGATCCCGTGTTATGGAAAAGTGGGCAGAAATGACGCCGCTTGAAAGCGTAGATGAAATGGCAACCATCAAAGAAATCGACGGTCCGAAATTCGAAAAGATTGCATATGCGATCAAAAAATATGCAGGCATTCTTCCGATTTCAAAAGAAATGCTGTCCGATACAGACCAGAATCTCATCTCTTACGTGAGCGCGTGGTTTGCAAAAAAAGATGTAGTCACAAGAAATAGCCTGATCATTGCAATTATGAAAACACTGGCAAAGAAGCCCGTCGCCAACGTAGACAGCTTGAAAGATATTCTGAACGTAGATCTTGACCCAGCGATTTCTCTGACAGCCAGCATTGTCACCAATCAGGACGGTTTCAATTCATTAGACAAATTGAAAGATTCAGAAGGGCGCTACCTGCTTCAGCCGAATCCGCTAAATCCTACGCAGAAATTGCTGTTTGCCAATCCGGTTACAGTTGTCAGCAACAAGTACCTGCCGAGCGCGACATCCCCGAAAAAAGCGGCTCCGATTATTGTCGGGTCTTTGGCGGATGCTATTGTGCTCTTTGACCGGCAGCTCATTACTCTTGAGGGTACCGGCATCGGCGGGAATTCATTTATTCGCGATTCTTATGACATCAAAGCAATTACAAGACTTGACGTTAAGGCGTTTGACAGTGCCGCGGCGGTATATGGCGAGCTGACGCTTGCATAAGGAGGTATTATGAGCATTCTGGATGGCGTTAAAGCGTATCTCCGAGTTGACGGGAACCAGGAAGACGAGGTCATCCGGACACTCATCGATACCGCTAAAACGTTTATTTTGCAGGGGACGGGCGTCGAAGTCAAAGAGACTGACGCCCAGTCCGTACTCTGCATGCATATGATCGTAGGGTACTGGTACGAAAACAGAAACGCAGTAGGACAGGGGGCAGAATTACCGTTCACAATTACCGCCCAGCTGCTGCAATTAGAAACGAGAGGCGAATGACATGCTAGTAAAAGCACTGGAGAAAATTATCATAAACGGAACAATCGTTGATGTCGGAGAGACGTACGACGGAGCGGTGGAAGAATTAGATGCCTATATTTCCGGCGGATATGTAGAAGTAATTGAACAACACGAAAAGCCAGAAGACGATCCTGCAGACAATCAGAATGAAGAAGTAGATCAGGAAGATGAAGAGCCGGAAGAAACGCCAAAAGAAAAACCGAAGGCAACGAGAAAGACTGTCAGGCGCACAAAGAAAACCGGAGCATAAGGCATGGATATCGGAAAAATGCGCCACAGGATAGCGATTAAAAGGCCTGTTACTGGTGAAGATGTAGGATTTGGATCTGTTATCGAGTGGAAAGATGCTGGATCCGTGTGGGCGGAATTCTTGAAACAGCGTATTACTCCTGGCGCAATTATGGGAGACGGCACGGCGGTCTTGATAACGCAAGGGATAAGAATACGGCCACGAGAAATCGAAAAAGGATGGCATGTTGAGGAAAACGGACGGGTGTATAAGGTAATAGATGTAGATCGTTCGGATCCTGCCGTTTACGTGTTAACAACAGAGGCGGTAGAAACATGAGCAGGCGCGGAATCGATATTAAGATGTTCTCGGGAAAGGTAATCCAAAAAGCGGCTAACGACATCAAACGCTACGATAAGGAAACGCAAGGAAAAATCAGGAATGTCATTGCAAAAGGAACGATAGCAGTCATGAAAGCGGCCATCATCAAAGCGCCAATGGGACCTACTGGAAGTCTGAAAGCAGGAATCCATTCCGAAATGGAACGAGAAAAGCCGCAGGGAATAGTGAAGAGCGACGCCCCGCATTCGCATCTCGTAGAATTCGGAACAGTTGAACGTATAACATCAAACGATCCGCGCAAAGGCAAAAAAGCCATGCGAATAAACGATAAATTCGTAAGCGGAACTATTCGCACAGGGAAAATGCCGAAACGTCCGTTTATGCGGCCGGCAATGATGCAGGAACGGAGCAAGATTGAAAACGAAATGGAGAAAGTATTTCAATGAGACTTATCAAAGACGTACCGTCAACCGTTCTCAGGATGGCGGTTTTTAAATTACTGAAAGAAGGTCAAACGATACCGATTCACGGCTCAGTTCCCAAAGGTGCGAAACTTCCTTATATCACCCTGGGCGCGGCTACGTTCAAGCCACTGTCAAATAAAGATCTGATTATTTGGGACGCTTCACTGAACGTAGAAGTATGGGCTGGGGAGGATGGGAAAAAACAAGTCAATGAAACGCTAAACGATATATGTGCATTGATATCTGCCTACGGATGCGATATGGAGCTGCCTCAATATCGGATTAATAGTACACAAATTGATCTGGTAGAGGATTTTCCGGAAGTATCCACGGGCTATCACGGCACAGTAACAATATTATTTACTATTCAGAATTTTAACAAGAAAGAGGTATAAAAATGGCTAAATTATCAGCAGAAGAACTTAAAAAACTCCCAGTATATGAGGGGACGTCTATGGCTACAGCGGGAAAAGATACCTTGCTGTATATAGATAAGGCAACAACCACAGGGAAAAAGCCGACATGGGTACTCGTCGGAGGACAGAGAAACTCCCCCGTGGAATACAAAGCAGATTCTATTGATGGATCTCACAAGACTTCCGGCGGATGGGGAGAGACGCTCGCGGGTCCAAAGTCTTGGAGCATCAGCTATACAGGCTTATTAGTCATGGATGATGCGGCACTGTCAATTATGGAGTATGCATTCCACCACGACATTCCGATTCATGTAAAAATCGCATATCCGGATAAGACCTGCCAGACCGGATGGGTTACTATTTCCGATTTCACAAAAGACGTATCTCATGACGGGGTAGCTACCGTTGCTGCTACGTTAAACGGAAAGGGACCGATTTCTGAAATTGCCGCAGATGATGTCACCGGAGGCTAATTATGCGTAAATCGGTAGAAATCAAAATCGGAGAGTCAAGGTATCAGCTGCTATATACAGTAAGAAGCCTTGAGAGATTTGAGCAATATCTCGGAACGTCTCTCTTTTCAGTTATAAGTTCCGTGCTTGTTAACGGTGCAGTCGGAATGGTACAGAGTGCTACAATACACTTTATCATTTCCGGCTTGCGGGCCGGACTTTTAAACCAGCCGAAGAATTTCGATGCTTATGATTTCGTGGATATGTACTGTGAAAATGGCGGAAACATCGGAGAACTCGCAAAATACATCGTAGATGCGGTGGTTGAATCCGGACTTTTTACACAGGGGACGCCGAAAAAAGAGGCGCCAATGAAAAAGAAGAATCGCCGATAAAGACATTTGAAGACTGGATGCGGTATGCAGAACCGATAGCATACCGCATCGGTTTCAAACCGCCTGAATTTCCGCGATTAACGCCGCTTGAATTCTATAGATATCTTGAGGCGAGCGACGAGCGTCGGCGCTTGCAGGATTACAGAATAGCGTACTTCATTTCATGGCTAATGTCCCCGCAGCTGAAAAAGCCGATAGAACCAAATGAAATTGCAGATCCGTTGTGGATTACGGAAGAAGATAAAGTGAAAAATGCAAAAAAAGAAATGGCATATTTGAAAAAAGTATTCAATTTGGGAGGGGGTGCATAAATGTCTACAATTTCTGATTTACAGCTTAAGATTGGCGCGGATTCGTCAGGACTGCAAAAAGAATTAAATAAAGTACCGGGGGCTGTCAAGACAGCATTTAAGGTGAATCCGGTAAAAGACATGCAGTCCGCGTTGGAAGGAACCACGGGAAGTCTTGAAACGCTAATCGGTAAATTTGGCGGAATGGCGGCGTTGGCTGCATCGGGATTCGGACTGACGAATCTGATAAAAGGAGCCGTTGAGGCAGGAAACAGAACATATGAACTCGCACAAAGGCTGCAGATAACTAATGCTGAAGCTGCTAAATTTTCAAGAATACTCAAGCTAACCGGCGGTGACAGCGAACTTGCAGGGAAAGCGTTTATGCGCCTTGACTCGACAATCAAAGGAAGCGGAGAGGCGGCAGAAAAGACAAGAGCTGTCTTAAGTGCCGTAGGTGTTACTCTGACAGATCAGAACGGTAAACTGTTGCCTCTTAATGACCAGCTTGCGCAGCTGGCGGCAGGTTATCAAAAAGCGTCACAGGCGGGATATGCTCAGGAATTTATCATGAATACACTGGGCGCCCGTGGTCTGACGCTTGTTAAAACCCTGCAAAACTATAATGAAGCATCAGAAAATGCGGCAAAAATCAAAGGATTAGGGCTTGACGCAAAGCAGATGCATGAAATAAGCGTAGAGCTTGATGTAATGCAGGCACAGCTCGGACAGCTCGCTATTGCGGGCGGGGCTATACTTGCGCCGGTAGCGAAAGAAGTATTGCCGCCGATTTTAGAGGGATTGGCATCAACTGCTAAATATATAGCGGAAAACAAGGAAAATCTGCTGTCGCTGACGAAGACACTGGTAGCTTTTACGGTGGCGTATAAGACACTGCAGGCATTGCAAAAAGCAAGATCAGCAATGGGATCGCTTGCGTCGATTGGAACTGGAGACGTTTCAGAAGATGCGCTAACAGTACAGCAGGAAAAAAGCATTGCACGCCGGATAAAAAACATAGAAAAAGCGGCAATGGCAGAAGAAAAAGCATATTTGAAGACTCTTAGTACAGCGCAGATGACAGACGCTGAAAAAGAGGCAAGCTACTCAAAATACTGTGTTATGCGAGAAGCTAAAGCGGCTGAAACCGCAAGAGTAGAAGCAGCACGCATGACAGCCGCGTATCAGGAAATCAATATGCAGGCCCGGCAGTCGGCAGCAGTGAAGGCGAGCGCGGCAAATACAGCAGCCGGTGCACATAAAGCCGCAGCAGGGAAGATGGTTGCGGCTAATACGGCGGCCAGTGCATCGAGCAACATGCTGGCGGCGGAACAGACCGCGGTTACCGTTGCTACACAACAGACAGGAAAAGCCGCCGTGGATACTGGTATCAGAATGAACACAGCAGCGAGGGGGGCAATCGGTCCGTTGCGTCAGGCGGCAAGTGCAGTATGGGCACTGGCCGGAGGATGGCTGGGTGTAGCTGCGGCTATTGTAGCCGCAACGTATAAGCTGTATGAATTCCATCAGGAAGAGAAGAGAGAGGCAGAAAACGCACAGTATGTAAACGTAAACGGTAAAGATTACTACTACAGCGAAAAAGACAACACGATGATCCGTGTCAAAGAAAATGGGACACGGATGAATGTTTATAGTCAGGAGGAAAATGACGAAGCCAAAGCGGCATGGAATAGGAAGTATGCTGCCGCTAACGAGAACTCTAAAAAACTTCACGAAAAATATGGTGACGGAACCAACATTGATAAAGGGGCTATAAATTCACAAATTGAGGCGTTAAAAGCCGCTTTTGAATCGGGAACATCTGCAACAAAAGATAATACAAAAGCGATTAAAGAAGCGAAAACGTATCAAGTAGAAGCGCCAATTGGTCAAGAGGTTGTAAACATAGCGTCGAGGCATCCTGAAGGGGAACAATGGATGTCACCGCTTGTCGAAGATGCCCGTGTGCAATGCGCCGCTTTTGTCTCTGCGTTGTATCAGGAAGCAGGCATACAAGGGTTGAACTCAATTAACGGGAATCAGCTTGTAAATCAGTTCGGCACGGCCTATCACACAGCGGGAACGGGATACGTACCGCAGGAAGGCGACATGATAGATTGGAAAGACCATGTCGGAATCTATGCGGGAAACGGTGAATATATAGCGAGAAACTCGACCGGCGGAGTGCATCGCGGCAGTATGTCGGAAGCAAATCAATGGTTCGGTAATCCGCTTGGCTACGGATCGATAGGTGAGTACACCGGAGGCAAAACAGTAACACTTACGACTGATGAAATCGGTAAAAAAGCTAATGAGGCGCTGAGACGGTTAAATCAGGCAAAAGAAGAGGCAATTCGGCTGTTTTCGACGATGCAGGAATCTATAGACAGCGAAACCGAAGGTGCCTACATGTCAGGTATGAACAAGCTGGCGGAAGACATCAGACAGAAGCAGGAAGAGATTAACAAGCTATCTAATGCCGGTATTCCGAAAGACGCGGTAGAACAACTGCAAAAACAGCTCAGTACATACGGAACGGTCATGAAACAGAAGCTGACCGACACGTGGACAGAAAGCTGGAACAAAATCAAGACCGAAACGAAGCAGATAGGTGCAGAGCTCACTGGAGACTTTAAAGTACTTGCCGATGCTGAGTATGAGGCTACAGTTAATGCGCTCAACAAAGAAAGAACGGAACGTTTAAAAGAAGTCTCTAAAAACAAAGAAGATAAAGAAGCGATGGTGGCTGTCGAAGAATGGTATACTGCTAAGACTGCCGAAGCTGCAAAGAAACGTACAGAGGCATATAGAGAGTCATTTGAAAAACAGGCAAAATACGCAATAGATAACCATCGTTCAGATCTGCTTAGGGCATTAACGAGCAGCCGTGACGGGCAAGACTATATGAACTGGAAAGGACAGACAGAAGCCCTTGAAACGTATCTGAGTATATGGAAGACGGGGCATGAGTCAATGCAGTCGCAGATTGCAGAACTTGCGGAGAGCTCAACCGATAAATTCCAGGAGTTTTTCCAAAGCATTTTGACAGGATCCGAAACATTCGGAGACTCGCTGTATAATCTCATTACAGGAATCGGAGAAACAATATTACAGCAGATTACGCAACAGTGGGCAGGACAGTTGACAGAATCTATATTTGGTGGCAGCCTGCTCGGCGGAGGAAATAATAACAACAGTAACGGCGGAACATATGACAATGGTATGAATACAATGTTTGATGCGTTCAAAAACAACCTAAGCGCGTCTAATGTAGCACTGGGACTTTTCTCCGGTAGCACACAGAAAGGCGGAATGGTCATGGGCGCATATAACGTCATCCAAAACGCCATTAACACAGGCACGAAACCGACAGAAGTCGGAGCAACCGTTACCGCTACAGGTGCTTTGGCAGCATTTACTACAGCAGTCGGTGCGGCTACTGTAGCACTGCAGCTTATGTCTGCAAAATCGGGGTTCGGGTTCGGCATGTTTGGATTTGCGACCGGCGGACCTATCAGCGGTCCGGGGACGGCTACATCAGACAGTATTCCAGCTTGGTTGTCTAATGGTGAGTACGTTCTCAATGCTGACGCTGTCAGAAAAGTAGGATTACCACTGCTTAATGCAATCAACTCGGGACGTATGCCGCGTTTTGCAAAAGGCGGGGCGGTAAAGACCGCAGACATCCGGAATATAGAGTCAACAACGATCACGAAAGGCGGAAACAGATCAGTACATTTAGACATCAATACTCTTGATGCTGCATCGTTTGCTGATTTCTTGCGTAACGGCGCCGTAGACGAAATTCGGAAAGCATTTTTTGAAGAAGATTTGAATTTTGCAGGAAGTAGCGGGGTGTTCTGATGACACTTAGGAAATTCCCGGAAGATCTTAACGGATTAGCTTGGGAAAGTATAAAATCAATGGAATGGAATACAAAAGTACAAAAATCGGGAAGCGGTAAAGTACGTACGCTTACAACACAGCTATTGCCGAACTGGACGATAGAAACGAAATTTCAGATATTGACTGATGAACAATATAGAAAGCTGCTGGGATTTGTAGCGCTGTTAAAAGGCGCACATATCCCTTTTTTGTGGCTTGATCCGGAAGACTATGAAGAAAAAGGAATCCAATTGCCGTTGATCACGGACGGAGCCTATCAAGCCGTTATGAAAATGGGCGACTATGTAGAGCCAGTCGAATACATCGAAAAAGTAGCAGTATACGTAGACGGCGTGAAACAAGCAAGCAGCGCATATACAGTTACCGGCGGGACGGTGAAATTCAAAACTGCACCAGTACGTACGGCAAAAGTTACAGCAGACTATACATACTACTGGAAAGTTATGTTTGCAGACGACGGAATAGATATTGAACGGCAGTATCTTAACATCAACAAGTCTAAAACTTTTAAGCTGGAGGTAGTCCGATGAAAACAGTGAATAAATCTCTTGAGACTTATCTTGAGACAGAAAAGAAGATTACTTCTTGCGATTTATACGATCTTGTCTTAGATAACGGAAATAAGTACTACTACGCCGATACCGATATAGATATATCGTTTGGCGGGCATATGTACTTGCATAACGCGTTGCTGATTAAGCGACAGCAAGTTAAGATTCATGATCGTGTGGTAGTTGACACGATGACCGTCACCGTGCAAGCCGATATCAATGACAAACTGGAAGGACTGCCGTTTTTGCAGGCGGCGCACAGCGGGGTGCTTGATAGAGCTAAGCTGTATCTCCGCCGCTGCTTCTTCCGGGACCAGTCCGTCGTGGGCGCGATTGACCTGTTCGGCGGGAATGTAGAAGTCAAATCGGCAGGCGGTATCAAGATTGAATTGTCTGTCAAAGCAGAAACGCAGGGGCTCAATATGGAGTTCCCTGTCCGCAGGTACTATCCGCAGGGAAGTTACACGACGAATGAAGACGGTGTTATTTACAGCAAAGAAACCGACGCCGCGACGTTGATTGCTCCGTTCGTGCCGCGAAGAGAGGTGCTCATATGACAGACGGCGAAAAAATAGCTAAAGCTGCTGCAGCATGGCTGGGGACGCCGCACATCAACGGCGCTAAAGTAAAAGGCCGCGGAGTAGACTGCGGTATGCTCCTAATCGGCTGCGTCGAAGATGCGGGACTGATGAAAAAAGACAGTATCCCAATCGAACCGTACAGCAATGAATGGCACTTGCATCACAGCGAGGAATGGTTCTTGGGTTATGTACAGAAGTATTGTGACGAAGTAGATACTATGCAGCCCGGGGATTTCTTGTTGTATCAATTCGGACGGTGCATTTCTCACGGTGCTGTCTATGTCGGTAAAGGACGGGTTATTCATGCTTACATCGACCGCGGCGTAGTCATGACAGACCTTTCTGATGTGATGTTTTTTGACGCGAAGGGCAGGAGCCGCCTGCGCGGGATTTACCGATTTAACAAAAAGAAGGTGAGACAATGAGCTTTTTTCGTGGACGCACGACAACGACAAGAGCAAATAAGATAAGTGAATTTACCGTCAATACTGCGGAATACGGCGCTGTTGTACCGGAAATCATCGGCACTGTACGAACTGCGGGAAATGTAATTTACTATGATGATTTCACTGCTCACGAACACCGAGAAACGCACAAAGCAGGGAAGGGCGGTAAATCTAAGCAAGTCAGCATAACCTATACTTACACGGTAGCGGTCATTTTAGGACTTTGTGAGGGTCCTATTTCTGGGATCGGAAAAGTGTGGATCGGTAAAAATGTACACAATTACCCAGCAGATGACATTCAGTTGACGCTATTTGATGGAAAAGAAAATCAGCAGCCCTGGGCATATACGCAAGGAAAACACCCGGACAAGGCATTACCGTATCCTGAATTGGCCTACATGGCGGGCGTTATTGATTTAGGTGATTCCGGCTCCATGCCATCGTATAATTTTGAGGTGAAAGGCAGACTATTAGAGACCGGAGATGGCGTTGATGTCAATCCGGCTGATTATATCAGATATGTCTTAGACAAAATCGGTAAAAAGGACATGCAGATTATCGGGCTGGACAACTACCGGAAGTACTGCAAAGAAGCAGACCTCTTAATTTCCTCACCGCCTGATGAGGACGCGAAAGCCGCCCGGGAAGTTGTTAATGAAATCGCAAAATTGACCAATGCTTATGTGTTCTGGTCAAATGACAAGCTAAAAATTGTACCACTGGCCGATAGACCGGTAGGTAGCTGGGCACCGGATAAAACAGGTATTACAGACCTGACGGCGGATGATTTTTTACCGCAGTCGGGCGGGGCTCTTGTGACGTACAAGAGAAAAGACAGCTCTGCAATCTATAATCAGTTTCCGGTAGAGTTTATCAACCGCGCAAACGGCTACGAAAAAGAATCCGTCAGCTACGAATTTACCGAAGATATCAAGAACTACGGCGTAAGAGCCGCAAGCGTAACGAACGCTCATTATATTTACACAAAAGAGCGGGCGGTTAAAATTGCTGAACAGTTGGCAAGAAACAATAAGTACGAGAGAACGCAATACACGTTTAAACTCGATTGGAGCCTGTGCCGCTTAGAAGTCGGCGACTTAGTCAGATTGACCGATGAAAATTCGGGTATTTTTGAACAAGTCGCGGTCATTAACGGTATCACCGAAGGCACTGATGGGTGCTTAACCGTAACCGCTATATCAAGAGCGCCGGGAGACTATCCTGCCGCAAAATATAACGTGCATGCAAACGACAGACCGTACATCGACTACAACAAAACCGCTCCGGACACCATCCCGGTTATTTTCCAGCCGCCTGCAGATCTTACAGCAGACGGATTGGAGCTCTGGATTGCGGCAAAAGGCAAAGCTGACGGCTGGGGCGGCTGCACGGTGTATGTCTCCGATGATAACACGAACTACCGGACAGTCGGGCAAATTGCAGGCTCCGCGCGGTGCGGTAAATTAACACAGCCGCTGTCGCCGATACCGAATCATCCATCGGGTAATCAAGTATTTGTGACGTGTAACGATCAATTGCTTAGCGGTACGCCGCAGGACGCGCAGCGCAAGAACACATTATGTTGGATAGACGGCGAATGCATGAGCTATATCAACGCCAATCTGCAATCAAACGGTGCGTGGCTGCTGTCGGGGTTATACCGTGGACAGTGCAATACGACTGTCAGAACGCACGCAAAAGATACAGACTTTATCAGGATTGACAACTCTATTTTTAAAGTACCGTTTGCGAAAGACGATATCGGTAAGAAGATTTACCTGAAATTCTGTTCGCACAATATTTTTGGCGCAGGACAGCAGGACTTATCAGAAGTTAAAGCTTATGAGTACACATTGGCTCCGTACTACATCCCGCCAGTTACGAATTTAACCGCATATAACCGTTACAGGCAGCTTGCGGACGGTGTATCTCGATATGATATTGTGGTCAACTGGACGCCGCCTGAATTGCAGAGCTATTTACAGGGTGATGTCTGGTACAAAACCAGCAACGGGCAGGCAAAAGATCTTGTTATCAAAGAGGGCACAAAGGGCTCTGAACTCGGTTTTGACGGAGAATGGACATTCGGCGGCAGCGGGAAAGATCAGGTTGTCATTCCGCAGGCTATCGTCGGTGATACCTACTTAATCGCCGTCTGCACAAAAGACGAATGGGGCGAAACGACAAGTCCGGACACATCTCCGCAGCTGAAGATACTTGTCGCACTCAAGACGGAAATCCCGAACACGCCAGACGGATTCGGTGTAGACTTTGGAACAGCGTGCACGGCCAGCTGGAAAGAAGTCACAAATACCGACGTTGCGTTTTACGAGATCCGGACAGATGATAATGCCGGCGCAGAAACATCGGGATTGTTAGCCCGGATAAATAACCTGTCCGCTATACTACCGCTGACTGAACGAAGCGGGAAGTTATATCTGTACGCAAAATCGGCAATCGGCAAATACTCCGCCCCGGCTATTTTGCAGTATAACAAGCCGGTACCTAAGAAGCCTAATCCGCCTGTGCTTATGAGTACAATCGGGGGCTTTGGGCTGACTGCTGAAGCGATTCCGAAAGATTGCGCGGGGATGAACATTTACATCAATGGCACGGACGGGCAGAAAACAATCAAGACCGAAAATAATGTGTATAGTCACACATGTGGTGCAGGTATCTATGACGTATCCATCGCTTATTATGACCTGTTCGGAGAGGGCGAGAAATCCGGAGAGAGCCATGTAGTCGTCAAAATCTCAATCAGTAAGGACATGATTGACGATGAAGCGGTAAGTCTTGCGAAAGTAGACGCGTTAGTTAAGCAAAAGCTCAACGACGGCGCAATCGCAAAGCAAGACGTAACGACAATAGTCTCTAACCTCGGAAATTTAATGCTTGCAAAAGCTAATTACAGCGCCATAGCTCAAATGACCGACGCTATTAATTTAAGAGTGCAAAAAGGCGACGTGATCAATCAGATTAACTTGTCGCCGACGACTACGACGATAAACGGCAAATATCTACACGTAACCGGACAGACCGTTTTTGACAATAACGTAATTGTGTCAAGAATGCTTGCGGCAAAAGCCGTAACGGCTGATAAGTTAACGGTGACAAGTCTATCGGCAATCACGGCAAGAATCGGTAAACTGGAAACGGCGACAAGCGGAGCAAGAACGGTAATACAAGACAATCTGATTCAGGTTTTCGATAGTAACAATATGTTAAGAGTACGGATGGGAGTGTGGTAAGAATGTACTATGCGTTAATTGTAGTTGTGATTATCGGTGTTGTCGTGTATGCGTGCTTGAAGAAGAAACGAGGCAACACAGAAAAGCCGCATGAAGAAGAAAAACCGCACGATGTCGATAATCACACGGGAATTACGGTAAAAGTACCGATAGAAAGTAAAGGGTGCATAGTTAAAGACGGGATTAAGAAAGAGGTGACAATTAAGTATATGCCGCAGGGGTTACAAGTTTTTGATGAAAATGGGGTATGTGTGATGGATATTACAGCAAGACTTACAAGGATAATAGACAGCATTGAAATTACGGCGGATGAATTTAGCAAAAAATACAATATTCAGGCAGGAAATGAACTCTGGTGGATTTATGTTGCTCCGACTGACTCCAGCCCGCCGGATGGTGATTTTACAGTAGGAATTAAAGGAATAAATGTTGATATTGAGTATATATCGCAGACAGAAGTTAAGATTGATGTAAGTCGAGGAATCTCTGGTGGGTATTTATTGATAGGAGTTGTTTAATATGGCGAATTATATAGAAGTACGAAATGATTCGGGAGTAGTACAGATTAATGACAACTTTAATAACTTGATTTTATTGAGAAAATTTACAGTGGCTAAGTGGCAAAAAATAAATAACACATGGAATGCAGACATTGCTATTCCGGAGTACCCAGCGACCTTATTTATACATAATCCGAGAAATGAATTGGTAGAGCTGTTTTTTGCGATTGCAGCACCAGACGGCGGCAGATTATCGAGGCATATATACGTAAATACTACATCTGGAAACAAACCGAGCGATTTAGAGTTTTTTATATTCGGAGTTGGCGTGGAACAACCAAGCGATAGCAACGGACTACAAGTTTACAACGAGGATGGTGTGTGTATTTTCTCGTCACAGCGTAAATACTTAAATGTAGTACGCACAATTAAACCGATTAACGATGAATACGAAACACAAGAACGAGTGACTCTAAAATCAGGCATAAAGCACGCGGTGTGCATGACAGTACCAACGGTGCATTTCGTCGGAAATGGGGGGCTAAGCCACAGGTGGGATGAAGTGTTTATGAGACTGGGACCGCAAACCGCATATGTAGAATTTAAATGGGGAAACTTGTTGCGAGCTCCGAATGATGATGACTTTGACTATGATGAATATACAGGTGTAAGTCCACTTTGGCTTGACGCAAATGTCACAGGTTATTAAAAAAGGAGAAAAAAATCATGAAAAGAAATTACGTAGTAAACGGTAAAGTGTCATATCCGCAGAACGACGGAGTTTTAACGACGTTTAGCTTTCATAATCCGGAAACTGGAGACATGATGACAATACAGACAACAAGTCAAGAAGAGACGGACGAATTGAACTACGGAGACACAGTCACGCTGGAGATCAAAAAAGCTGAGGTATCCGAATGAAACCGCAAACATTTCAGCATCCGGAAATCCGTGACGAAAACGATAATATCGTAAAGCCGGGCGTATTTGGCAAAAACAGCGCTTTTTTTAATGCGACGAACGATGGCATCGGCGATTACATCTTTAATGATCTTGAGTGGCTGTACGAGAATAGAGGCAGCGGCGGTAGCGGAGCGGGTCCGAAGGGCGACCCGGGGCCGAAAGGAGACCCGGGGCCGAAGGGCGCCGATGGGAAGAACGGGGTAGCGGCAACAATAAAAGTGGGAAAAGTGACAACAGGCACCTCTGCTTCGGTGACGAATTCTGGGAACAGCACAAATGCCGTATTTGATTTTGTAATCCCAGTGTCTGGTGGCGGCGGACAGGGTATTCAAGGCCCCAAAGGGGATCCAGGGCAAAAAGGTGCGGATGGAAAAGACGGAACCGCTGCAACAATCAAAATCGGAACGGTAACAACGTCGGAGCCTGGCACGAACGTTAAAGTGACAAATTCTGGAACGGCTAACGCAGCAGTGTTTAATTTCTCGATCCCGAAAGGTGAGAAAGGGGAAAAGGGAAATACAGGGATACAGGGGCCGCCGGGACCTGCTGCAGATCTATCTCAATATGTAAAGAAGACAGAAATTTTTGATGGAAATATGATTAAATTGCCAAACGGGGCAAAGATTGGAGTGGAATAATGGATAAATTTAAGATTATCAGACCGAACGGAGAAGAAGAAATCGCAGAATTGACGACGGATAAATCATTAGTAGGAAACAATTACCTGAAACTCGATATCAACGGCGTGCCGCATTATGCAAAAGTCGGAGATGTCATCGACACCCATATGTACGTTTTTAACGGCGTTGACGGAAAAAAATACTACGTTAAAAAGGAAATAGAAAACGTAGAGAATCCGCCATCTGGCGGCGATTCTCCGACACTTGACATTCGGGGAACATTGACACTTGCGAAAGGTATGGGGAGTATGCTGATCGCAGCACGCGGGAAAATCAATACTACGAGCGACGGATATCAAGTTTCCCATGTAGAAATAACTAACATTTACGGACATCCAATGGCTACGCTTACAGTAGACGGAATTAGTGATTTCTATAAAAAACCCGGAATCTATACTACAACGATTATTAAAGTCAAAATAGGAGATGTAACATTTGATGCAGGGCGTGAAACGACGGAGACTATATCTGGGGATCTCGCGAATGCAGACTTCTTGCGTTTAAAAGCGAACATCGGAAAACCGCTTAATTTCTCGATTAAATACCCGTAATTTATATACTTTAGGTGGACATCATGACATTTTTTCAAAAATTAAAAAGAAAAATTCGCAGATACAGTAAACCTCCGTATCTGTGGGGCGGATTTGTTACCTGCGTTTTTGTCTTAGATTTGATTGATTTTGCCGAATACTTCTGCCGGACAAGTCTCAATCTTTTAGACAAATGGGAATCAAAGACAGTCGTAAGCGTTGTGCTGATGTACATTCTGTCATTCATCAACAGCTCCTACGGCGTAGTGCTCAACGCTTATTTTTGGTTGATTATTATCGACATTTCTACACGCTGGCTGGCTATCGGTTATCAGTATCTTGTGGATAAAGGTATGGATCCTGCCTACTTGACAACGAGAGAAAAGCTATACGGCATTGTTCTTGCGTTCAGCGCGAAACGCTTAAAATCTAAGATTATGCTGTGGGGCTTTCTGACAAAGTTTATTCTCTTCACAATTTTAATTCTCACGGCTTCGCAGATTGATACCGTTTTATCAGCAATTGAGATTCCGCTTTCGTGGCCAGTGCTTAAATTCATGTTTGGCTATATCTGCTACAACGAGATACTGTCGATTTGCGAGAATTTGAGAGACGCCGGCAATCATCACATAGACAAGTTGATAACGCTGCTTGACAACAATATATTTGCAAAGCTCAAGAAATAACCGCTAAATGGCGGTTTTTTAGATGGAGGTAATCATGACGATAGAAGAATTTAAACAAGAGCTTATTGATAAGAGAAGCTATTTTTATCAATTCCCGTGGCCCGTTACAACATACGGACACTGGACGGCTGGACGGTATTATACAACATTTAACGATTATCATTTTAACATTGACGGCGACGGTGAAATCATCTACACAAGACCGATTGACGAAGTACCGAAAGCAACATGGCACAGGAACACAGGCAGCATTGCAATTGCTCTATGCTGCTGCTATGAAGCCCGCCCTGGAGATTTAGGAGAATATCCTCCGACCGAGGCACAAATTGAAACGCTGGCGAAGATGTTCGCTGTTATTGCCGAGGTTTTCGATAATCCGATTGATCGCGAGCATTTCATGACGCATGGTGAAGCCGCTAATGACGACGGCTATGGATTGTACAGCGGAGAGCCCGACTGCCGCTGGGATTTAGAGCAGCTCTGTAACGGAGACGAAATCGGTACCGGCGGAGATACCATCCGCGGGAAAGCGCAGTGGTATCTAGAAAACGGGGTGTAAAATGTATGAGAAGAAGAAAATTATCGCTGTTGTTTGCGCTGTCGTTGCTGTTGTCGCCCTGTTCATATATCTCATATTCAGCGGCACTACTGACCCCGGAAACGGTGGTGATGCAAAGAACACAGTACGAGAAGTTAAAAACTATAGCGAGCAATCAGCAGATGCGGTTAAACGAGCTGGAGATCAAGTTAAACAAGCTGGAGAGCAACTCGACAGAAGCATCTCAAGAGTTGACGCAGCTGCAGAATCAGCTGATAGAGTGCAGAAAAGAATTGATGAGAACTCAAGAACAATTGCAGAGTGCCGAGATATCATTGCGGACAGCCGAAGAGAACTTGACGAAGTTGCAGAACTCTTTAGACAAATTGACGAAGAAAATTGACGAATTAACGCATGATTTGAAAATTGCGAAACGACAAAGAAACCTGTGGTCTTATATTGCAGGAGCAGTAGCGACAGGCTGGCTGGTAGACAAATTAAGCAATTGACGGGGCGGGAAACCGCCCTCTTTTTTATTGCATGAATTAATTTATAGTGGTATTATATAGACGTCAGAGGGAAACCTCTGTGGGTTTAAATAATCTGAAAAAGGAAAAGGAGCAGGGAGAAATCCTTGCTCTTTTTCTGTTGCACTATATAAAAAATAATTATAACAAAACATCTTGAAAATGTATTGACTAATCAAGTTGAATAAGATATACTATAATCAAGAAAGGACGAGAGGTCCTACAGATTATTTAAACCCACAGGAGGAAAATGAAATGGCTAAATTTTACGACGGGAAAGAACTTGTTGAAATCAGAATGGTAGATAGCAATAGCGGTGTCAATTTTGAAGATGATTTTTTCGAAGTAGGAGGACTGAAATACAATGAAGCTCTTGAAGCTTATATTGTCGACGACATCTATTACCTAATTGATTACGCACAATCTTATGCAGACGGGAGTAATACTGATATAGATTATGAGATTGATGATGCCGGAAATGTAATTCTTCCGGATGTTGATGTCTTCGTAAGCGATGCAGAAAAAATATAAATTTAAGCAAAACAAGGAGGAAAACAAAATGATTAAAGATCTCGGGAAAATAAAAGGGGTTGAATTGGGAAGCAGACTTCTGACCGACGGGAAAAGGACAATAAGATTTGATAGACACGATCAGGGGTACGAGATGTATGAGTTAAAGAGAAACACGTACTATCGGTGCGGCATAGTAAATGCCGACGAAGAGACAGAAAATGAAGATTTGTGGAATATGGCCACAGATGAGTTGTACTAAAAGAGGGGAGAAAGAAAAATGAAAGTAAGAATGTATAGAAACTATGATAAATTCCCATATGAGAGTGATCATCACGGGAACTTTAACGGAAGAATGATATTCACATTCTTCCGCCCGATTAGAGGGGCATTCGATTGTATACTGGTCGAACTTCCGGAAGGGTACAACCCATTACCGTTGGAAAAGTACGAACACTACAGCGGATGGCAGATGGAATTAGATCAGGTTGTAAAAAAAGAAGAAGACGGAATGTGCAACACTCGCGGATTCACTATGAGGTTTTTCGATGAGAAAAACTGGGACTATGTAAACGTTCCAAAGGGGTGGCTCGATACTTATGCAAAGGAAGATACGGTGCCAGAACTTTGTGGTCGTGAAAATATACCGGTTAAATTCATCAAAATCGAATATTCGACGGTAAAAGAACTCGCTGAAAAATTTAATTGTGAATATATAGAACCGACAGATGAGTTTTATACCGGCTTCCGGAAAAGAATAAATGAATATATAAGCGCTTATGAAAAATGGGAGGCTATGAAAGATGAAATTAACCGCAGATCGGTTACAACATTTGAAACTCTAAAAGAAAGAGTTGAACTCAAATCAAACTGGCACGAAAAAACATACATCGGAAATCCAGGCGATTATGTATTAAATGTAGGAGAGAAACGATATCTTATACTCGGAGTTGTAGCTGCGGAAGACACTTCACCGAGCAGCGATCATATGTTTCTCAATGTACAATCGTTTAATCTGGACGACAGGGAAACTCGTTTACCCGCGGTAGGACTTCCGGAAAACACGCCTGCGGAGATAATCGACATGATAGAAAAAGAATCTGCACGCCGAGACGAATTAATAGGCGATCACGGAGAGGAGGATTGGGGCTAATGGCGGAAAATAAAAAAATCAGTGCGAACTGGGGAGGAAAAAGAGAAGGGGCAGGTGCAAAGAAGATTTTACCGACTGGTGCCAGGACACGGTCCATCAGGATGACGGATGGTGAGTATAAAAAAATCAAAGAGTATCTGTCTGAGTTGCGGAGCACAAAAAATGGAAGTCGGTGATAAATTTAATGCGTGGACTGTCATAAAAACAAATGTACCGGCGGAACACGAATACCACGTTTTATGCCGCTGCGAATGCGGAAGAGAATGCTGGGTAAATTGCTCGGCACTGCGGCTTGGTAAATCTAAATCGTGCGGATGCAAAAAACGATACAATCGGAAAGAATATGATCTGCAGCCGGGGGATAAAATAGGTTACTGGACGATACTAAGCAATGAAGGCGATAGATTCCGCTGTCGATGCATCTGCGGCGCGGAAAGAGTCATAAAGCACAACATTTTAAAAAATGGTAGGTCTTTATCCTGCGGTTGCCGTCGCAGTGATCATCAAGTCAAAAAACAAAAAGAAGGAAGAGAATTAGGACAAAAAATATCGAGAGAAGTGCAAAAGCACGGGCTATCCGTGGCGTATGCCGGATTCGGCCGAAGAAAAAATAAAAACTCTGAGACGGGGATAACCGGAGTGTCAGTATGGCGCGATAAATATAGGGCATATATTACTGTTGACAGGAAGCAGATCCATATCGGAACCTTTAAAAAATTAGAGGATGCAGCAAAAGCAAGAAAAAACGCAGAAGAGCGATACTTTTCAGAGCGACAAAAACGGGTGAATGAAATAAAAAGAGAAGTAATGAAAAAAGAGCGGTAATGATATCGCTCTTTAATCTTTTTGAGGAGTGTGTACTTTAACTTTTTTGTAAAGTGCTCCACAAACTGCTCCATACTCTTTATTTTTTGATGTTTATTAACGAGTATATGTGTGGAAATATTCGATAAATACAGATAAAATAAATGGAGCGCCTAGAGGGATTCGAACCCTCGCACCTGGTTCCGGAGACCAGTGCTCTATCCCCTGAGCTATAGGCGCCTGACGAAAGACATTATAGCATATTCGCTGAGTTTGCTCAATTGCGTGGCACTAAAATTGAACAGTTTGATCGAAAAGGAAATATGATGTAATACGGAAGGGAGGCACAGAATGGATCGAAAAATATTTCTTTTGATGCTGCCGCAAGAACTCATTTGGAGGGGGGGAATATTGGAAGAATTGATGAGTGCTTATAAACGGGAATTAGCTCATGTTTATAGGATGGCAAGTGCTAAAAGGATGCTGTTTATAAAGCGTAAAGGCACTCATTAAAAAATGGTGCTGAATGAGTGCAGCCGTGATATGCGCGGAGATGTTGGTGAACTGAAAAAGAAGTATGGAATCCACTATTGATGATTGTTTTACAATTTTGGATAATGCCGGAATACTTGAAGAAAAGCGTTTGACAGGATATAATCGTGATGATATAATGTTTTTCGTTGACGGATCATTAGCTCAGTTGGTAGAGCACCTGACTCTTAATCAGGGTGTCCGGGGTTCGAACCCCTGATGATCCACCAGACATGATACCCGAGGTTATGATGGCTTCGGGTTTTTGTTTTTTCATAATTTGTTGGAGTTTTTAATATCTTTGTAAAAGGTTTTGGCAAAGTTGATAATTGCTGCGGAGGGATTTGCGAAGGAGGGGGCCTTTCTGCATTTATGCAGCAGGTATGATAGAATATAAAAAATATTTCGGAAGAGGTGCGGTATGAGATACAGAAGTACACGAAGTGAAGAGAAAATTTCTGCGCCCCAGGCATTGCTTCAGGGATTGGCAAAAGATGGCGGGCTCTATGTTCCTGAAATGCTGCCGGTGCCTTTTATTGAATATAATTCTTTAAAGGATTTGTCATATAAGGAATTGGCCAGCTTTGTTCTTAAACGTTTTTTGACAGATATTCCTGAAAATGATTTGAAGAAACTTACAGATGCGGCCTATACGGGAACATTTGCCGCAAAAGAAATTGTGCCTGTAAAACGTATGACAGATGCTTTTTCTGTGGCGGAAATGTTTTATGGCAGGACTTGTGCTTTTAAGGATCTGGCGCTTTCTTTGTTCCCTTATCTGCTTGTATGGGCAAAGGCGCAGGAAAATGATGGAAAGCAGATTTTAATCTTAACGGCTACTTCGGGTGATACAGGGAAGGCAGCATTAGAGGGATTTCGTGACATTCCCGATATCAATATTATGGTATTTTATCCATCTGATGGAGTGAGCCCTCTTCAAAAGGATCAGATGCAGAAGCAGTCCGGTAATAATGTAAGGGTGGCAGGTATTGATGGTAATTTTGATGATGCCCAGAGTGCATTAAAACGCATTTTTATGAGTGGCTTGAGAAAAGAAGCATCAGAAAAGGGTGTTTTGTTTTCCAGTGCTAATTCGATTAATATTGGCCGGTTGTTGCCGCAGATCATCTATTATGTATGGATCTGGCTTCAATTGAGAAAGAACCATTCGATTGGAGAAAATGAGCGGTTTAATGTGGTAGTTCCTACAGGAAATTTTGGAAATATTCTGGCCGGGTGGATGGCAAAAGAAATCGGTGTTCCTCTTGGACAGCTGATTTGTGCTTCCAATGAAAATAAGGTACTTACAGATTTTTTTGAAACAGGCGTGTATGACATCAATCGCGAGTTTTATCTGACGGAATCACCATCTATGGATATCCTTATTTCTTCTAATTTTGAGCGTTTCCTGTACTATGTACTTGGTTCTGCTGATAAAGTGGCAGCAGCCATGAAAGCATTGAACAAGGAAGGGCGATATGCGATATCGGAAGAAGAATTAGCAGACGCTCTTGGTGAAATTACAGGAGGATGGGCCTCTTCCGCAGATATGAAACGGGCGATGAAAGCAGTTTACGAATCTTATGACTACCTTATGGATCCTCATACTGCAGTGGCTTATGCGGTTTATCACAGACTTCGCCGCGAAGGGAAGATAGAAAGACATTCTCATACAGTCATCATCAGCACAGCACATCCATATAAATTTCCCGGTATAGTAGCGGAGATTCTCGGTTTAGATGAAACAGGTACACCCTATGATGTTCTTCGGCGTATTGAAAAGAAAACAGGGATTCCTATTCCTTTTCAGTTGGGAGATTTGGAAATGAAGGAAAAACGTTTTATCGATACAATTGGAAAAGATGATGTGGCTGATGCAGTTAGTGAATACATGGATGATATTATGAATATAAGGATGCGAAATGAATAAGGCGGATTTGGAAGAGAAGCAGGAAAGACGAATGCGTTATGGATTCCTGGCACTTTTGCTTTTGGTGTTGGGAGGGATCCATTTTATGGATCCTGCTTTTTATCCAACAGTTTATCAACTGTCTAAAAGTGGAGATTTGGGCGGTACTATTACCTATTTAAGAGGATTTGGTGTTTATGCCGTTTTTGTCAGTTTTTTTATTGATGTCGTTATCAATATTGTTGGATTTCTTCCGTCTATTTTTATTTCTACTGCCAATGGCCTGATTTTTGGTTTGTTTTGGGGGACGATGATTTCATGGCTGGCAGAAACATTAGGCGTTATGATTTCTTTCTGGGTTATGCGTGTTCTTTTCCGAAGTCTGGCAAAGCGGGTGATTGAACAGAGTAAGACTTTAACCGCTTTGGATTCCTACGATTCTTGGCAGGCGGTGGCGGCAGCGAGAGCGATTCCTTATATGCCCAATGGCCTTGTCACAGCAATCTGTGCTTTATCCGGCATGTCATTTCGCTCTCATATGGCGGGTAGTTTGCTTGGTAAGCTGCCGTCAGTGGCACTTGAGGTAATTGTCGGGCATGATGTGGTCCATCTGGGGGAACATTCTTTGCGTCTGACTATCATTATTATTGTTGTTTCCGCCGTGTATGGAGCCGTATGGTGGTATATGAAAAAGAGAAAGAATAGAGAGAGGGATATATAAATTTATTTTAAAGCAGTTTGAACGAAAATTGAATTGAACTGTAAAAATCGGACAACCTTTAAAGGTATATAAAATAATATTGAGACATTAAAAAGTTTTCTTTGATTAACTGCTGGCGGTTTGCGAACCGTGGCTTCATATTGATCGTAAGAAGACTTTTTGATATTTTACTCCCGGCAGACATTATACTTAAATTTTACAACTCGGGATATAATAAGGTTATATTGCGACAGGTTTGCGTACGTGAATCTGCATTTTTCATTCATGCAAACAAGGAGATTAAAATGATCATTGGGAATGCGGAACATCTTTCTGCTTATAAGGCACAGCTGTCTGAAGAACTTTATGATTGTCTGGAGAAAATGGCGGCCTATGGGTTTGAAGACCTGCCTGACGGGAAATATGAGATTAACGGTTATAAGGTGGGGGTAGAAACTTCAATGACGGAGCCGACTGATAAACGTAAATTGGAAGGACATCAAAGGTATATCGATATAGTTTATGAAGTTGATGTGGAAGAGGAGCAGATTGGCTGCCGGTCTGTTTGGGAAGCCGGAAAAATGACAGAATCTTATGAAGATAGAGATTTATATTTTTTCGCGTCGGAAGGAGAAGAAAGCCGTGCGTATCTTCACACGGGAGATTTTGTAATTTGTTTTCCCGAAGATTTGCATCGGCCTCTCTGCATGGGAGCGAAAGGGCCTTGCAGAATCAGGAAGGCGGTTCTAAAATTTCCGTTAAATAAATTATGAAATAGGTAAGATGTATAGGATCTCACATTGACCGAAGGTCGCTATTTTGGTATCATAAGTAATACGGACAGCATTTTGACTGATGGTCGTGTTTTGGAGTTTTATTTAAGGAGCAGCTTTTAAAATGACCGTAAGGGGGAGACGAATGAAGTATAAAAAAGTGCTGGCAGCTGTCATGGCGGTCAGTGTAGTTTTATCGGCAGGTATGTTTACAGGATGCGGTTCAGCAAAGAGCCAGCAACAGCAAAGTTTAAAGGTGACGACATTTAGACCGTTTAAATCAGATACACCGGTTATGAGGGAATATACAGGCTCTATTACGGCATTGCAGGAGGTTCCTGTCCGCGCTAAGGTATCGGGGACAATTGTTGAAAAATATATTACCGGCGGTCAGCATGTGGAAGCGGGGCAGGCCCTGTATCGTATTGATACAAGAAGTTATGCATCTGCATTGGCTGCGGCACAGGCATCTGCAGCACAGGCATCTGCTACTTATGAAAATGCGAAAAAGGATCTGGCCCGTTATGAACAGCTGGTTAGCAGCGGTGCTATTTCAAAACAGGCATATGACGGACAGAAATCATCTACAGAAGCCTATCGGGCTGTTTATGAAGCGGCTCAGGCGCAGGTACAGATTGCTTCCGATAATTTAGGTGATACGATTGTGACAGCGCCATTTTCGGGCACACTGTCTATGGATGATGTGAACATAGGCACTTTTGCAACCGCAGGTACGACGGGACTTGTTACCCTGTCCTCTTCTGATCCGCTTTATGTGCAGTTCGACATGTCCGAAAGCGAGTATTTGCAGCTTACTCGTCAGAAAAATATTACGGAAACTTTAGGAAGTGAATTAAAACTCCGCTTGTCAGATGGATCCATTTACAGTGAAACCGGTAAAATCGTACAGGTCAGTCCGGGACTCAACGGTGGTCAGTTGACGATGAAAGCATCTTTTGCTAATCCTAATAATCTTCTTATTCCGGGAATGTATGCAACCATTGTTTCTGATGCTGAGTTAGCACAGGGAAGTATTCTCGTTCCGACGAAAGCCCTTATCCAACTTTTAAATAAAGATATGCTTGATGTGATAGTGGATGGGAAGGTACAGCAGAAAGCAGTCAAGGTTGGCGCAACCTATGGATTATATACAATTATTGAAAGCGGCATTGATGTGACTGATGAAGTTATCGTAGAAGGTCAGAACAAAGTGCAGATTGGCCAAGCGGTAGAAGCGGTAGAAACGACCAGAGAAGAAATGGAAGAATCTGCGACCAAGGCTGCTGCAGATCAGCATGGTCTTGCGAAGTAAGGAGGGGACATGGCTAAGTTTTTTATCAATCGTCCTATCTTTGCAATTGTTTTGGCGCTCGTTATTTCTATCGCCGGTATGCTTTGTATTTTTACCTTGCCGGTTGACCGATATCCGAAGATCACACCGCCCCAGGTTTCTGTAAGCGCTGCTTATCCCGGTGCCGATTCGGAGGTTGTGGCGCAGACGGTGGCGGAAGTCATAGAAAAGAATGTAGTTGGTGTAGAAGATCTTGATAGTATCAGCTCGACAAGTAACTCGAACGGTTCCTATTCGTTGACGGTACAGTTTGTCTCAGGGACAGACTCCGATATGGCAACAATTCGTGTACAGAATGGGGTTACATCTTCTGAGGCGGCGCTCCCTGATACAGTTCGCTCTATCGGCGTAACGACACGTAAGTCTTCCAGCGGAATGGCACTTGTTGTCAGTTTGCTCTCGCCAAATGGGACTTATGACGAGACATTCCTCAAAAACTATTTCAGTATGAACTATGTTGATGAGCTGAAATCCATTCCCGGTGTAGGGAGTGTACAGGAATTTGGTTCTGATTTCGGTATGCGGATCTGGCTTGATCCCGCAAAAATGGCACAGAATAAAGTCACCGCATCGGAAGTTATATCTGCTGTCAGCACACAGAACAGACAGGTAGCGGCAGGTAATGTGGGGACGGCTCCGGTGGACAAGAATCAGGCATTCCAGTACATTGTTACCGTGCAGGGGCGTTTAGCCACAGCAGAAGAATTTGGGAATATAGTCATTCGTACAAACAGTGACGGCAGTATGCTCAGAATGAAAGATGTGGCCCGCATCGAACTGGATGCAAAGAACTACGATTTTATTGCCCGTTCCGGTGACCATGAATCTGCAGCGGTAGCATTCTCACTCACTGATGATGCAAATGCTATTGATACGATTAACAAGATTAAGGCTAAACTTGCTGAAGACAGCAAGTCTTTTCCTGCAGATATGACTTATCGTATTTCTATGGATAATACGGATTTCATTTATGCGTCCGTTAAAGAAGTTCTTCAGACCTTTTTTGAAGCACTGCTGATTGTAGCAATGATTGTTTATATATTTTTGCAAAATTGGCGATCTACCCTTATTCCCATGATCGCCGTCCCTGTATCGTTATTTGGTACTTTTGGCGCTTTTGAGGTACTCGGTTTTACAATCAATACGCTGACACTTTTTGCCATGGTTTTAGCAATTGGACTGGTTGTCGATGATGCAATTGTTGTCATTGAAGCTGTAGAGTATGAAATGCGGTATAACAATTTACCGCCGAAAGACGCTACGGTTGCGGCGATAGAAAAAGTGCAGAGTCCGGTTATCGGGGTTGCTATCGTACTGGCTGCTGTATTCGTTCCGATTGCCTTCCTTGGCGGGATTATGGGTATTCTCTATAAACAGTTTGCCCTTACTATTGCGGTTTCCGTGTTGATTTCTGCTTTTGTGGCTTTGTCCTTGACGCCGGCTCTTTGTGCAGGGATGCTCCGTCATCATAAGGAAGGCGCAGAACGGGGACGGCTGCAGAAATTCTGGGATAAATTCAATGACTGGTTCGATCGTATGATTGAAATTTATGGTCATAGTCTTGAAAAAATGGGACGCGTGATTATAGCGCCCATTGGTGTCCTCATTGGATTGACCGTTGCTTCTGTTGTTATGTTTGTTGCTCTCCCGACTGCTTTTTTGCCGGAAGAGGATAATGGCTACTTTATTGGGGCTATTTCGCTGCCGGAAGGTTCTGTCAATATAAGAACCAATGCGGCAATTAAAGAGTTTCTGGCCTATATGGGTAAAGATGATGCTGTAGAGCAGACTTTTGGTGTTACCGGCTCTGATATCCTTTCTGGTGGTCAGAAACCCAATGCGGGACTTTCTTTTATTAAACTGAAGCCCTGGGATGAGAGAAAAGGCGCTGCTTCACAGGTGGGAGCGCTTATTGGAAAAGCGGCAGCCTATAATGCCACGCACCCTGATGTAAATATTATGGCTTTGAATCCCCCTTCTATTCCCGGACTGGGCAGTTCCGGCGGGTTCTCCATGTATATCCAGAATAAGAATGGCGATTCCAATGAAAATATGCAGCGGGTTATAGGGCAGTTCCTCGGAGCGGCTAATCGAAGACCGGAAATAAAGATGGCTTATACCACTTTCCGTATGGATACTCCTTCATATAATTTTGATATAGATCGTGAAAAGGCTTTAAAAAATGGTGTGGCGCTGGGAGATATTTTTACAGCCTTACAGGTCTATTATGGGTCTGTCCAAATTAATGATTTTACTGCCTATGGACGTAACTTTAAGGTGGTCGCCCAGGCTGATGTGGATTATCGTATGGATCCTTCGGCGAATAAGTTCCTGACTGTGAAAGACTCCAGCGGGAACATGATTCCTATCAGTACTTTTATCACACCGAAAAAATCTAATGCAATTTCCGTTATTACCCGTTATAATAATTTCCCTGCGGTTAAAATCAGTGGTAACCAGGCAGACGGATATTCTTCCGGACAAGCGTTGGACGCATTGGAAGAAGTGGCAGCGGAAGTACTTCCTACCGGATATAGTTATGCTTTTGTGGAAAGCTCGGCACAGGAGAAAGAAGCCGGCGGGAAGACGATTTATGCCTTGGCACTGGGGATGCTCTTTGTATTCCTCTCTTTGGCGGCATTATATGAAAGTTGGAAAGTTCCTTTTGTCGTACTCTTTGGTATGCCGACCGGCTTCTTCGGAGCCTGTCTTGGCGCCTGGATGTTTAATGTATATAATGACATTTATTTCCAAATCGGTTTGTTAACCATCATAGGGCTTGCCGCCAAGAATGCGATTCTCATTGTAGAGTATGCGAAGGTTCGTACAGATGCGGGCATGGCGCCGCTTAAGGCTGCAGTGGAAGCATCTAAGATCCGTCTGCGTCCTATTCTGATGACTTCCCTTGCTTTTATTTTGGGAAACGTTCCGCTGGCCCTGTCGACAGGTGCGGGTGCGAATTCTCGTTCCGAAATGGGGATTGCCGTGGTATTCGGTGTTCTTTCTGCGACAGCGTTTCAAATTTTTATCGTACCAATGCTGTTTATTGTTATTGAAAAGTTCCATTTTGGAGGCTTTCGTAAGAAAAAACTGGTGACTGAAGAAGACTGAGGTTTATTAAATGTGAAATACCTTTCCACAGAGAAAATGATTTTCCTGGAGAAAGGTATTTTTGCTTATAAAGCGAGGATAGAAAATATGATATAATGATTGGGTAAAATTTTATTATTTGGGGTATAAATAAGAAAGGGAATATATGATGAGCCAAATATTTGTAAGCGGACATAAATCGCCTGATACGGACAGCATTGCCGCTGCCCTCAGCTATTCTTATTTAAAGCGCCGGTTAGGCATGGATGCTGTGGCCGTTCGTGCGGGAGAAATCAATAAAGAATCCAGATTTGCTTTGGATTATTTCAATTTGGAAGAGCCGATGCTTGTGACTTCCGTAGCAAGAAAAAATCCGGAAGATGAAAAACAGAAAGTGATTTTAGTGGATCACAATGAATCCAAACAGACAATCGATGGTATGGATGACGCGGAAGTCCTGGAAATTATTGACCATCATCGTTTCGGGGATTTCGAATCGGAGAATCCGATTTTCATTCTTGTTCGTCCGGTCGGTTGTGTGAATACGGTCATCTATGGATTATATAAAGCGAATCATATAAAGCCGTCCCGTGAAATCGCGGGAATCATGCTCTCCGCCATTATATCCGATACAGTCCTTTTCCGTTCGCCGACAACGACAGAAGAAGATAAAGAAACGGCGAAAGAACTGGCTGAAATTGCGGGAGTGGATTATGAGGCTTATGGTATGGAAATGCTGAAAGCCGGTGCGGATATTTCCGATTATCCTGCTGAAAAATTGGCACGGAACGATACAAAGGAATTTAGCGCGGCAGGAAATGTATTTACTGTCGGACAGATTTCCGTTATGAATGTGGATCCGATTAATGAAAAGAAGGCAGAAATCATGAAAGTGCTGGAGGCGATCAAAGCTGAAAAGGGCTATGCAGCTTCTTATCTCATGGTGACAGATATCTTGGCGGAGGATACATTCCTGTGGTTCACTGAAGGTGCGGAAAGCATTGTAGAAAAAGCATTTGCCGGTAAGCCTGAAAATGGAGTTGCCTATCTTCCTCATGTTATGTCCAGAAAGAAACAGGTAACCCCGCCACTTCTGAAAGCATACGGCGAATAATTTTGAGCGGAACGAAGAACTCATACATGGCATTCGTCATATATGAGTTTTTCTTTTATAAGGGGCGTTTGGATGAGTTATCTTGATACTTTAAACGAAAGACAGCGTCAGGCTGTTGAACAGATTGAAGGACCCGTGTTGATTATGGCAGGTGC